>JMSU01000054.1_pt1 | contig 73904 bp, 61 predicted proteins | sample 179011 | NCBI WGS metagenome assembly JMSU01 (sample SAMN02769580, study PRJNA246767) | bioreactor metagenome | isolation source: Culture-1 Bioreactor ArsB derived from microbial biomass from the upper 2 cm... | place: Germany: Bremen | collected day 87 after inoculation
GTCTACTACAAATGAGGCGTTCTAAACGTCCCCATGCCTTCTCCACTGAAAAAGGAAATCTACTAAGATTTCCCATTTAATAACAATCAGCTTCAGCCTTGCCCTAACTACTTGAAACATTTTGCTCTGTGATGTTACCCTTTACATTAAAATAACATCATCATATTTTTTTACAAATCCAATTACATAATTCAATTATTAAACATTCAAGCAAACCACATGTTTTATTGAAATACTTTTCAGTAATATATGCAACATCTCCCTCTTTCAAATTGTAAGGATTAATACCTTCCTCATAGTTTTTATCAACAATACCTTGATTATGTATATGAATATTTCTTCTATTAATACATTCAATTAATATTGTAAAATTATTATTAATATAGTCTACTTCTAATTTCTGGAAAATTCCTAAAATGTCTTTTATGTATTTGCCCTTTAACCTCTTCCTTATTTCATTATCTTTAAATATTTGAAAATTTCCGTACTCTTTAAATTCAGATACCCTGATTTTATCATCTTTGCGGCTAAAATCACCTATATAATCAAAGAAGCAATTATCTAATAGTATTCTAACTAAATCAAAAATAACGGCATCAACTGTAGTAAGTAAAAGGATAAATCCTTGTCTGAACACATTTAACGAATTATCTCTCGAATTTGCTTGAATTTTAATATTCATATCTGTGAAAAACGTTTCAATAACATTTATATTCACTAAGTCATTTTTATAAATATTCGTAATACAATAATCAATCAAAGCTTCTTTCTTTTTACCACTTATATCACTAAAAGTTAATGTTCTATCTTGATAATAATCTAATTGTGTCGAAATATATTTAAATAGTTCTTCATATGTATATGAGCATTTATTATTGCCTTCATACAAATCAAGAAAACTATATTTATCATATATAATATTATATATACTTTCTTCAATATTAGTTGATTCGCTATTATCATAGAAAATAGCATCTTCAACTTTATTCAATTCATTATTTATGTCAGTAACTATTGAATTAAGTTCATCAAGTTTGCCTATAAATAATTTATAAAGAGTAGATGCTTCTTTTAATGATATGGTATCTCTATCTTTTTCAATAATGTTATACTTAAAAGTGATATAGAAGTTTAGATCTTCAATATGATTTTGCACCTCTATACAATAAGGTAGTTTCATATCATATTTCATTAAAAGGATATAGTTGGTTATATTATTCTTTTCAATCATGAACCGTTCTTTTATTATAGCAACATCTTTATTCATTTTGACTCCTCCAAAATTAGATATATTAGCCACCTAATGTCACATATTTTAGTATTTACGATAATATACAAATTACTTACCATATTATACCATAATATTTTAATTAGAAAATCTTATTTTTTCAATTTTCAATGTACAAATGTTACATAAAGAGAGAGCTTAAAAAGAGATTTATGTGTAAAAGATATTATATGTTTGTACTTTAAATAATCTTTTATAATCACAAAAATAAAAAATAGCTGATACCGAAAGATTTTGAACTCGTGAAATTCATATTGTAACTGCAAGGGATAACTCTTGGTTTTTTGACCCATAAGGAAGACCCTAGAAGCTTTCCCCCCGACGAAGTGCATCGCAGGCTTTGACCCTAGTGATTTTCACTTTGTGGCTATTGATTTTTAATAGCCACAGTTCTATCAGTATTGGAAAAATCAAATGTGCCTTTAACAGTATTGTTATTAAAGGCACATTTGTCTAATGTCCACCTTTATTAGGACAAATTTATCTGTTTAATTCTTGTAACCATTCTTTTGCTTCACCAGTTGCAAGAAGCACATCATGGTGATTAAAACAAAATAAATAGCTTGTCTGTTCATTTGTTAGATAAAATTCAATATTGAACAATTCTCCTAGAATATGCACTACGTCGTCACCAGAGTTTACCACATAGGCATCTTTTTCATCAGTTGGGTTAAAGAATAATATTGCATTTTCACTACCAATAAAATCTTTAATCCAATACCATGAATTTTCATTACATATAGATACCGCATTTTTTAACCTTTCCCATAGGGGGAATCCTAGTTGATTTGTTATATACTTATTGCTAACTGCTTTAAGTAGCTTAGTTTTTTGGGAATCCTTCAGTTCTTTTACTTCAATGTTTAGCATCTTAGAAGCATCATAGATTTGTTTCTTTATATTCCACATAAAAGTACTCCTATCTACCATATGGTACATCATCAACAATAATATGCCCTCTCGTAGCACCTCCGCTTGAGCGCTTTCCACCAGTTTGCCATCCAATATGTGGCGCATCTGGTCCTGTAATCCAGTTTCCATTTGCATCAACATTATAATGTGCATAATCAATACTTACTTCGGCACCATTAGATGCTCTCCATTCAACAGGATGTGATTTGCCATATTTGTTTTTGCCCCATTTGGTGACTTCAAAATCAGCCTTGTTCAGTCCTGTATTTTGAAAAGCCAAATCTAAAGAATCATCAAAATCAATCCCCGATCCTCTTAAATCAATATCAGCTTTTTTAAGAGCATATCTAAGGTCTTCTGCTTTTTTAGATTTTTTAGTAATAAATTCTACTACTTCATCAGCATTCTTAAAACCCTTTTTTAGGGCAATATCGATTACTTCTGGAGTGACTATCATTGCTCCTAGTAGCCATCTATTAACCTTTTCCCCAGTGATTGAATCTTGACCTTTAAAGAAATCAACAATGTCTTTTGCCATACCAGCTGGACTTAAATCAACGAATGTAGAAATCCATTCTGCTGGAGATACATATATCTTATTAGCATTTCCGAAATTCTCAAATTCTTCAAAGCTATCAAACCAAAATCCTTTATACTTACCTTCAGGAGAATTAAATTCAGCAACTTTTGCTAGGAACGGCTGACCATTATTTGCAAAAATAATGATGTTATCACCTATATCATATTGAGAGAATTGGTTTTCTATATATTCGGATTCTGTGCTACCATTGGATGATTGTCCACAATAACCACTTGGGTCAATAAAGTTTAAAGGGTTATTCTTAACGTAAGCGTAAAGATTAAGCCCATCTCCCCGATAACTATCTTCCTGAGTAAATCGCCCAATCTTAGGATCATAGTACCTAGCTCTTAGATAATACTGTCCTGTTATACTATCCAACTGTTCACCAGCATATGTATATCTGTTGGTTACAAGTTGTTTATGAGATGTTATGTTACCATATGCATCATACTCGTAGTTATTAAGCATTTTCCCTTGCTGATTTGTAATACTTGTAACATCGCCGTGAGCATTGTGTTGATAATAGTATCGTTCTCCACTGCTATCTTTTGCAGCAATTAATCTGTCGCCTATAAAATTGGTTCTTTTAATCTCTCCATGTGAAGTATATTCGTTAATAACTTGTCCATTCGTATAGGCAAATCCTGTATACACTCCATTTTCTTCAATTGCCTTTCTTAGTCTACCTACGGTATAGTAATTATTTTGGTAACTTCCATCTGGATTTGTTGCATTTGTTAAACGGTTATAACCATCATAAGTATAGAAATTAGTACCTGTTTTTGTGTTAATTGCTTGAAGTAGATTGCCATTCTTGTCGTAATTGTATGTGGTTATTATATCATTTTGGGTAGACTTTGTTAATTGATTTAGTGCATTATACTTATATTTAGTTATTGTTTCATTATGTGTTCCTGAGCTATTTGTTTCAGTGAGTACTTTTTTTGTTCTATTACCTGCTATGTCGTAACTATATGTTTCTTCAATATTATTTGGATAAATAACATTTGTTAATTGGTTTAATTGGTCATATGTATAGGTTGTTTTTTGCCCATTTTCTTGTTTCTCTGCTATGTTTCCATTCAAATCATAGTGATACAGGTATGCATTTAGATTTTTGTTATCTTTTGTATGTAATACTTGGGATATTTGATTATCTTTATTATAGTTATACTTAACACTTATTTGATTATTATAGGCAACACTATCTAACTGATTATTATTATAATTATAGGTAGCTAATGTACTATTATTATCACTTATAGACTTTAGCCTTGATTGCATATCATAATGATAAGTCGTGGTCTTATTTTGTTTGTCTGTGATTGTCTCAACTTGATTATTATTGTTGTAAGTGTAACTTAATAAGTTTTCGTTGTTATAGGTTTGATTTACTAAGAGTCCATTATGTGTATACCCATAACCTTCTATACCATTATTACTTATGGTAGCAAATAATCTACCCATATCATCATATAGATAATGTTCATCTTCTGTTAGTGCCTGAATACTTTTCTGGGTTAGATTATGATCACTATTGTATTGATAGTTGATGATTTGACCTAATCTGTCTACTTCTTTGACAACTCTTCCTTCTCTATCATATTTATAGTGTATTTCTTTTCCCATAGGGTCTATAATGGTTTCTAGTTTGTTCATGCTATTATATTGGTATATTGTTGCATTACCCTTAGGATCTGTGGAAGAAGTGACATTACCTGCAAAATCATAAGTATATGTTGATATATTCCCAGTTGCATCCGTTATGCTATTAGCTCTTCCCCATAGGTCTCTGTTATACCTTGTTATATTACCTTTTGCGTCTTTTATGGATAATACATTATTTTGTGCATCATAGGTATACTGGACATTAGCTTTGCTTTGTTCTTGGGCTTCTGGTGATATAATGCTGACTAGTCTATCACCAATGTCATAGATGTATTCTGTTTTATATCTTGTTTCATCATCTGAACCAGATGCATACCCACCTGCATCTATTTGTTGAATAAGTCGCCCCTTGGTATCATATATATTTTTCTGAACAACGTTATTTTCTTCATCTTGAATATGTGTTAATCTTCCAAGATAGTCATATTGATATGTTGTTCCAGGACCATTATTATTTGGATTATAGTTTTCTGGTTTTATTTCTTTTACCAAATTACCTTCTTCATCATACTTATAACCGTATACATTGCCTTCCTTGTCTGTAAGTTTGATCAAATTATTTTGTAGATCATAAGTATAAATGATTGAGCCTTCATTATCCGACTCTTTAATTAAGTTGCCAGCTTTGTCATATTCATAGGTCGTTTCTCTGATGACTTTTTCAGTACCTTTTACATAGTCATTATTGATTATTTTATTCTTAATTTGGCTAATGCCTACTTGACCATAGGTAGTACTCTTATCCTTATCAAGCCAATCACTTACATATTGTAAATCTGCTGTGTCAACATTTCCATCATTATTTGTATCATATGTGTATTTGAATTGTGGTAATGCTCCACCTTGTTCAAATTGTTTAGCAGCTAATGATAAGTCGTTTATTTCCACCTTATGATTTACATTATAATCTGGACCTAACATGTTTAATCGTTGACCTGTTAGCTCAGTGAATTTTTTCTCATGACCATCACTGGCTATATAATAACTACCCTCGTCAAATGTGATATATCCTAGTCCCATTACCTGACTTTTTGTCTTAAGTCGTAATGATAAAATATTTGTTTTTCCCGTAGTATAAGCATTGTTACTGTTGATACTTATTCGTCCTATTGTACTTGCATCAACGGTGATATTTTCAATAGGTTTATCCACCTCTACTACTTCAAAAATCCTAGCATCATATAGGATATTAAAATGTACAGCTGATAGTAACTTGTCCGTATCCAGCTTTAAATCGTAGGTATAGATATTATCTTCATAGATCTTATTTTTAGGTGAATAGATGCTGGCTTTTACATGTGTAGCATTTAACCAATCTTTATCAACTTCTTCTTCTGTTTTCACTAATTGGTTATTAGCATTGTATGTAAAGTTGGTCTTGTATCCAAGAGGGCTTACTACTTGTATGAGATTACCATTTTTATCATATGCATATGTTGTAACAACTTCTTCAATATCCTTATTGCTACCATGGATATCTTTGCCTTCTATTACTTGTATGTCTTTTATTAGCCTACCTAATTTATCATACTCATAGCGTTTAATGTTAGATGTATCTTCATTAATCATTGATTCTTCCTTAGTAAGCTGAGATAGACTATTATATTCATATCTTGTGTTTGCTCCAGTAGAATCTTCTACACTTATAATTTGATTGTTTTTATTGTAGTCATAATAAATGGTATTAAAAACTTTTGTATCTTCATGCATTGTGACATAATCATTTGATTTAAATTCTTTTATGACACGTCCTAAAAGATCATACTCTAATTTGGTTAGGCGGTAATAGGTAATGCCATTTTCCTCTTTTAATGGCTCTCGTTTCTCAAGTAGCCATCCTGCCTTATTGTATTTATATAGGGTTTCATTACCATTATGATCTATACTCTTAATAAGTTGTCCTACTTCATCATAGACATTTTGAGTTAATATCTTCCCATCTTTATCTTGTACAGATACTAATCGATTTAACGTATCGTAATTATAACTAAGACCATCTCCATTATCGGATGCTTCATTATAATTATTTGGTGTTATAACACTCAACACATTACCCACAGCATCATATTTCATTCGTGATTGTTGTCCTGAAGGGTTAACGGTCTTAATTAATCGCTGTTCATTATCATATATGAAGTTCTGCCCATCGCCACCTTGTGTCATTTCATTGTATGTATTGGGGTTAATAACTTTCATTATATTACCAGACGCATCATATTGATTAATGCCAATTATATTGCCCATAGCATCTGTTGTATTAATACGATTATTCATTGCATTATACTGATGAATTTCACCAATTCCGTCATCATGAGTGCTGTCATATTGGTTTGGTCGAATGGTTTTGATTGCATTACCCATGCTGTCGTATTTTATTCTTGTCACATTACCATAAGGGTCTGTGATCTTGGTAATGTTGTTCAGGTAATCGTATTCGTAGGTAAGGGTTATGTCATTTTTTGTTATGGTCTTTACACGGTTTGCGTTATCATAGGTAAATGTTGAATTATATCCTTCTGTATCCGTGATACTGATAGGCAATGGACTGTTGTCACCATATGTATACTTGATAACATGCCCCACAGGATTGGTTTCTGATAATTTTCGTCCTTTTTGGTCATAGGTGAAGGTGGTCGTTGCAATATGGTCATCGTCGATTGGTTTATTAACCGTTAGGAGATTACCTGTATCATCGTAGGTAAATGTTTGTTCCACTTGGTTAGGTAATTGAATTTTAATAAGTTTATCGTCATCATTATAGAACATTTTTGTCTCATAATTAAATGGTTGAGGAGAAATCACCTTTGTCATATTATTATGTTCATCATATTCATATGTTGATCTATGACCGTTTCTATTTCTAGTAGCTGTTTTATTACCTTTCTCATCATAAGTATAGGCTTCATAAGTGCCATCTTCATATAGTTTTTTGGTAATTTGGTATTTTTTATTGTACTGGTAAGTTACTTTTTCTCCAGTCACTGTATTATGATAGTAATTTGTTTTATTAATGGTATCATAATGATAGTTAATGACGCCACCATGACCATCTATTTGTTTAATAACTCGTCCTATCTCATCATAATCATTTCTTAATACAACATTTCCTTTTTTGTCAATGATGGTTACGATACGATTTTCCTCATATTCATATGTTGTAAATGCACCTGATGAATCCATTACTTTTTCGAGCATACCCTCATCATTGTAATAATAGGTTATACTTCTTCCAATGGAATCGCTTATGGTTTCTATTTTATCTTGATTATATTGAATTTCTATGTACTTACCTGCTCCACCATCAACTTTAATGAGCCTTTTATTTCCATCATAGATTAAATCTGTTACATTGCCATTCTGATCAATAATTTTATGGAGCTTAAAATCTGTACCAAAAATATATTGTTGTTTGTCCCTAAGTGTTAATACATAGGTACCATCATTTTCTTTTCTCAAGTCATCATAATCACCTGGCATACTGTTATAGATATCTTTGTCAGCATCATATATAAAGAGATTTCCTCTTCCACTGGGATAGATAACTCTTATATTTTGGCTGTTTGGTAATTGCTGTATATAGCTATCGTAATGAAATCGCCAAGATTTACCTAGGCTGGTTTCTCGATCATCTAACGAATTATAATATTTACTTGCTTGCAAGGTTGAGCCTATACTTAAAAGAGATAAATCCGTGTCATGTGCATAGAGGTTACCTGTAATGATGTTTACAGGATCTTGTACATATGCTAGGCTGTTTATAATTCCCAAATTATTTAAGTGCATATCCTTTGTGATTTTAGTGACAAAGTAGTTAGCCTTATAGGTATAGATATATTGTTCTGCTGTTAGATCACCTTCATATTCTGCAATATGAATCGTATGATTACCTGATTTTTCTTTTTTCGTTTCATATATTGCCTTATACTGTGCCTTGTAAGTTTTTTCAGTCTTATAACTACCATCTGGATTATCTGTACGTATTTCATCCAATGCTATAACATTATCTTTAATAAATAATAGTTTCCCATGGCCATCAACTAGATCATAAAAGCTAGAATGATTATTCGTTCCATCCCATGAGTACTCTGTTTCTCCTATTTGTTTTCCAGATGCATCAAAATAACGAATTGCTGTATTATCTATGTATTTCGATAATATTTCGTTTTGTTTAAATACCAATCCTCCATCCTGTTCCTTAATTTCTTGATCAACCAGTTTTAATTCTCCAGAATATATACTTTTTCCATCACCATTTGGTAGTATCCTATAATAGGGATACTTCTCTAATGGTTCATCGATACCAAAATTAACTTTTACATTAACACCCTCTAAAGTTTGGGTTATGATTTCGACATTTTGTATTTCTGGTTTACCAAACATCTCTTCATATGTTGTTGTATCGCCTTCAGTCGTTTTGCTTATTGTTGGTATAGAATCTTTACTTGTTGTTGTCTTTTCTATTGTTTCTTCATGAGCCTCATATGCGCCCAACGGGGTTGCTTCTGCAGCATATGAGGAACTATATATCATACATAATGCTACTACCATAGCTATTAAATATATACCATATTTATTATGTTTTATCATAAGTAACATACCTCTCATTCTAGTAGAGTGTCGGCATATCTAGACCATAGATTTCTGCTATATCTATTATATGCCCTGTTGCATCAACTATATTGATTTTTTTAATACCTATCTTCGTACTATCCAACGTGGTTAACTGGAGTCTAATCTTATATATCTGCGTTAAATCAGTTACTTGTTGTTTATTTCCAGTTAAAGATACGTGTATATAGATGCGTCCGTTATCCTCTAAGTTTAGGTACTGATAGGTGTTATCATGGGATGAGAAAATTACCCGATTTATGTCTTGACTGGTTAAGTTAATATGCTCCTTATTATATAGTGCTTCTATCTCAACCGTATAGATATCTTCTATATGCTTCGTCATGATATAAAGGTCTATGGTTTCATAGCTATCATCGTCTTTGGTTCGCTCTCCTATATAGGCATAAGCTGATGGTAGGTCCGCATATTTTATATGCGTCTTATAGGTAGTCCACTGGGTTACCCCGTTATCTGTTATCCCTCTTACACGAACATAATACACTTTATTCTCTTTGATTTTATCCAAGGTATACGTATTCTTAAAACCAGTATTTATGGGATCACCGTTTATCTCTAATTCATACAGTGTACTATCTTCCATCTTATCCCATGTTGTGATAAGGGAATCACTGGATTCTTGTATGATAAAATTAGTTGGTGCTGAATCTCTTTTTATATAAGCTTTTTCAACACTGTTAAGTGCTAATGCTTCGTTTGAACCACCAATGACATAGAGCTCATCTTTAATGATACTAGATCCTAATGCATATCGTTCTTCCTTAAGATTATTCTGCGTAATAAACCTGTTGTCATTAGGGTTATAGCATTCAATGGTATTAAAAGGAGTGGTATTGTAGCCACCTATAATCATGATTTGCTCATTAGCAACCATGGTATCAAATGCATATCGTCCTATAGGCATCTGACCTTTTTTTGTCCATGTATGTGTTGTTAGATCATAGGTCTCGATATCGCCTAAAACAAATCCGTTGTAACCACCCATTGCATATATTTTATTATCATACAGAACTGCTGCCAGTTGACTTCTTTTTGTTGGCATGGCTTCTATGGTTGTCCATGAATGGGTTAGTAAATTATAGACTTCTACAGTATTTAAGGATTTTTGTACTTGATTGTATCCACCTATAACATATATCTTATTATTATGTATAATAGAGGCAGCCCCACTTCTTTTGGTCGGCATGACTTCTATATTACTCCAAGTATTGTTAGTAAGATCATATACATCAATGGTATTTAACTCTTGATCTGTTTGGTTAAAGCCACCTATGATATAGATTTTGTTTTCGTGAGCTACAACAGCAGGTTGTAATCGAGTTGTAGGGAGTGTTGTTATGATTTCCCAATTGTTGGTTAAGGGATCATATGCTTCTATTGTGTCAATATAACCTTGTCCATAACCACCTATGATGTAGATTTTCTCATTTAGGGTAATGGTTTGGAACCCATATCGAGGTTGTATAAGCTCCTTACTTACCTTAAGGGTGTTTAATTCTTTTAACTTAGGATTAGACGTTTTTTGCGTAATGATTGGACTCCAATCACTTGTACCTGATTGCGTAATCGCTCTTACTCTGTACTCATGTGTTGTTAAGGGTAAAAGATGATCGTGTTCGAAGATTGTATAATGACTATTATCTATGATTACGCCGTCTACTTCAATTTGGTAGAAGCTTGCATCATGGGCAGCATCCCAAGAAATGACAATGCGATTATCATTTGCTGTTGTGAATAAGTTAGTAGGTGGTGGTGCTGCATGGACTACTAGTATGGAACATTTTATAGTGAGTAGTGCTATTAATAAGCACCTTATTTTTTTCATGTTATTGACCTCCTTCTTGTCCATTTGTTCAAGATATTTGTTAAAGAAAATTAGGATATTCTCCTATTGTTAGCTAAATATTTACTTTAGAACTAAGTATTAACATTTGGAGTTGTAATACTTAGTTCTTATGATATTACTTATCTTGAATTTCTTTTATGTCTATGGACAGCATGGCGTCAAATAATATATAGCTTTTATGTGCTTTATAAGCACCGTATTGATTTTTTCCCATAACAGTAAAATAAGGTAATCCTTTATTTTCTGTTTTATCTTGGTACCATTTCATGAAATCTGCTAATTGACTTTGTGTTAGTATATAGTCTTTTGTCGTACCATTTTTCATGGTTAGTGAGAGTAGTATTTTTTGTTCTGTGGTGTCCATCACATGCACTCTAACAGGCTCTGTTGGATTACTTTCACCTCTTTCATTGACGGCAATTATTTTATAATAATAGGTATCATCATATTCCACATTACTGTCGTTACAAGATATACCTCTAAGATTTTCTTGTATTAACGTGTATGGTCCGCTTTCTGTCTTGCTTCGCATGAGGTTATAGCTTGTAGCATCATTCGCTGCATCCCATGTAATATGTACTGACTTATCTTTTACTTTGGTTATAATATTGCTTGGCGTGCTAGGTAATACTTGACCAGGTACGCCTTGTACTTCTTCTGAGTTATTACTTGTTCCTGTTGGGTTTTTAGCTTGTATCACATAGTAATAGGTTTTACCAAATATAACGTTGGTATCTGTAAATGCTGTATCTGTTGTACTTTCTAATACGGATATGTAAGGTCCACCTTCTGTTTCAGAACGCATAACTTTATAAGTGTCAGCATTGTATACGGACTGCCAAGTTAGTTCGATGGCATTGTCCCTTGGTGTTACTGTTACGTTCATTGGTGCTTGTGGTAATTGTGGAATAGGTGTAATACCCACTTCTTCAGAATTAGCACTTTCACCACCTTCATTGACAGCTGTTACTACGTAGTAATATTCTGTGCCGTTGACAATGCCGATATCTTCATATTCTGTTTCAAGGATGTTTTCGGCTATGGTAGTGTAAGGTCCGTTGGGTGATGTGGAGCGTTTTATGTTGTAGCTATCTGCGTTATCTACTTTGTCCCACATGATTCTTGCTCTAGCGTCTTTGGCTATTGCTTTTATATTTGGGGGAGCATCAGGAGCCGATTGGGTGAATTCATATTTAGTGATTTGGTCAGAGTCTGCTATAGCTTTTTGATCAAAGTAGGCTAAATTATAATTATCCCTTTGTAGCATATTTGCATTATAACTATAATTGGGTGTTTTATAGATTGTTATTTGCTTAGGTTGTTTATCATCACCTGTCCAAAAATTAACTTTATTAACACCTGTATTCTCCTCAAGTACCAATGCATATCTTACCCACTGACCAGGTTTTAGATAATATGATAAATAGCATGAGTTAGAGTTGCTTCCATCTTGTACATTATGAAATAAATTAAAATAGTTGCCACAAAGAGAATCTATGTTGTTTGAATTGTCACTATGATTGGTATAAAATGCTCCAACTTCTGAAACACCGTAATTAATAGTATTACTATTTGAATCAAGAAGTTGTAAGCCTTTTATCAATAATCCATTTTCATCATAAGATTCGTAGAAATCAACAATAACATATTTGTCTTTTGAAGGTATATCATGAATAATACCTAAATTAACCTTTTCTCCATCTGATCTAGTTCCTATCAATTTGTAATAATATTTTTTTGTATTTTCTACTGTATTGTCCTTATAGCTATATGTTATTATCTTATCAGCTAATAGGTTAAATTCCGTATCTATAGACTCTGATCTCATAATTGTATATGTGTCAATATCGTCATTATGGTCCCATTCTAATTCAATTGCACTATCATGACCTTTGCTATTAAAGCCAGATTTATATACTTCATATTCTTTTAGAGATACCCTTTTTTCAAAATCTATTTCTCCAAAATAGTTATTATAATGGTCATGATTTCTTATAGCGGTATACAGCTTTACTTTTGTTGGTGCACTAGATGCTGCATAAACACTGATTTTACTTACACCTTTATTAATTGGCAAATATAACCAAAAATATGTCCTAGGAGAACTACTATAGGAACCCCCATTAAATATCTGACCTTGATGATTTAATAATCTGGTTCCATAATATTGATAATTTTTATAATTAGTATTATCACTAATATTACCTCCTATGTAACTTAATTTATTGCCTTCTATATCATAAATATCAATTCCATTAATAGATGCTCTTCGCCCATATACTTCAACATATATATTCCTATACGCAGTTGCTATTCCCTCTACTAAATCAGGTTTTACACCAAGACCATCACTATTTCTAGCATAAATCTTATAATAGTAAGGTCTTGCATTCTCTAGCCCTGTATCAATATATGTGGTTTCTGTAATATTATCTGCAATGGTTACATAGTTCCCATCTATAGTATCTGATCTTTTTATTAAATAACTTGTAGGATTATTATATGTGTAGCCGGTGTGTATCGTTATTTTTACGCTATTGTCTAAAGATTCTACAGCCGTATTTGTAACATAAGGTAACTCTGCAGCTTGTATATTAACTTTTGTGACACAAAATAATACTAATGCAAATAATATACTGTTTATTATCTTTTTTATATTCATTGTACGCCACTCACCCTTCTAATTTTCTACTTTAATCTTATACTCATTTAACTGATAGTATAAAATTGTACTAAAACCAATATAATCCTTACTGTTTCCATACACAGCTTCTTTTCCATCGTTAAATAGCGTGAAAAATGGTGTGCCAATGCCATTAGCTCTGTTTGTATACCACTTTATAAATTCTACAGCTGTTTCTGAGCTGATATCATACTCTTTTTGCATACCATTGATAAGAGTAATGAGTAGGATATAGCGCTCTTTACTATCATTCTTGACGTATACCGATATTGGTTTTGTGTCTGGGCTTTCCCCTAGATGATTATTAGCTGATAGGACATAGTAGTATATTTTATTATTTTGGATACTTGTATCAACATAGTCTGTTCCTGTTATATTATCTTGGATTGTTGTATATGGTCCTTCTAGCGTCTCTGATCGCTTGACTTTGTAACTGCTTGCATCATTAACCAAATCCCATGAAAGACGAATACCAGTTTCTACTTTTTGAATGATTACATTAGTCGGTCTCTGTACGCCTGGTATGACTTCAATTTCATTAGAGGGTTGACTTTCTCCCACTGAGTTTTTGGCAATGATGATATAGTAATAAGGTGTGGCATTGGATAAATTAGATTCCGTATATGTATTGGTTGTAATTTGGTCAGCTACTAAGGTGTATGGTCCTCCTTTTGTTGTTGCCCTTTTGATAATATAGAACTCTGCATTGACCATATCATGCCATGTTAATGTGACAACTCGATCACCAACCAGTGCATCTATATTAATAGGTGTGTTAGGTTTAACGATGGTTGGTTGTCCCGTTATCTCGGTTGAATTAGCACTTTCTCCAGTTGGATTAACTGCTGAAACCACATAGTAGTAATTTGTTCCATTGATAAGGTTAGTATCTGTATAAGTAGTATTTGACACATTATCAGCTATAAGCTTATAATCACCACCAGATGTTGTTGAGCGTTTTATTTTGTATGTAGAAGCCCCATTGGCTTTTGTCCATTTTAGTTTTACTGATTTATAGGCGTTCTCTACTTCTAAGCCTGTAGGGATTGATGGTATTCCTTGTGGTGTAGCAGATATTATAGATGAACTACCACTCTCTCCATCTTTATTAGCTAGGACTTTATAATAATATGTTGTGCCATTGGTTAATCCTGTATCATTATATACAGATGATGTAATATTAGATGCTATGGTTGTATATTCGTCTTCTGATGATGTACTTCTTAATATGGTGTAATTATCTACGCCTGTTATATAGTTCCAACTTAATGTAACGGATTGGTCTTTTGCTATTGCTTCTACATTCGTTGGGGTGGGAACTGCAACCAATTGAAGATTAAGATAGGTACTAGGGTCTCGCTTACACTTAGCATAAACTATACTTGTTTGATTACTATCTAGTGTAATGGTTTTACCATCTGAGCCTAATGTTCCTGATATATTTTCACCATTTGCCTTGAGTTCAACTATTTCTATACATTTTTCATCCATGACTATTGTGTTTGTATTGTTTAATTTTACTTGTTTTGTTGATGTTGCATACTGGATTAAATCTCCATTTTCCCTTGCTGATAATGAACTAGGTGCTTTAAATCCTTTTCGGCCGTTTTCAATTGTTTCTTCTTGGGCTAGTTGGTAATTTAATGTTATTGGATATTGATTAAGATACTCTTTAAACTTTTCTTCTATTGTTGCACCCGACATATTATCTACTTTTGTTTTCTCTAATTTTAAGTATAGTCTATTAGAGTTAAAATACATACTTCTTCCATCTAATGAACCTGCGTCTACTGAAATATTTCCGTCATAACAATAACCAATACCAGAATTATTAGTTGTTTCTATAGCTGGTGAATTAGTGAAAAAACTATCTAATCTCATCATATATATATTTGTATAGGCTGTATTTAATACACCCCAAGACAACGTTCCATCTAAAATAACATCATCACTAACCCTATAAATTATTTTACCATCTTTAACTTCATCATAAACACCATTTGGCAATGCTGTCATTCTCCTAGGTGTACTAAACTCTGTTTTATCGCTTGTGTATGGTTCATATGCTGTTTCTGTTGTACCTTCTTCTAATTGTATATCAATAGCACTCATTACTGTAGGTATTTCAGTTTCCAAATTAGAGTCTTTAGTTCCAAAACCTATAAACAATTCTCCATTTTCGTTACTTTTTATACTAGGTGTATTATCTACAGGATTGCCATTATGATACAACGCTACCCATCCTGTTTGTGCAAATATGTCAATTCTATTATTAATCAATAAATATAATTCATCTACAGTAAAATTATTCTTTTTAATAAAAGACGGTTTATAGATTGTATTAGGCTTTAATCCTTTTATTGTTGTTACCTTATATCTACTATATGTTATATTGTAAACTGCTGGATTTGAATAATAATCATTGTTAAATACATTTTTTCCTCTACTCACAAAATCGTAATATTGTGCAGATGTATGTAAACCATATGGTCTTTCTATTAATATATCAGAATTATTAGTTTGATCATCCTCATACAATCCCCATACTTCCATTTTAGCACTAGAACCACTAGGGCTACTACCGCTAACACCAATTTGTATAGCAGTAGAAACCAAACTACTATCAGAAGTGAATTTGATGATATGCATCCCTTTTTCTGTAAAGAAAGCAGTAGAATCTGGAAGTCCACCAGATGTTATATACATCTTTACAGTGTCACTTGACACTTCGCTCACATTAATAATTATTGTATATTCTGTACTAGGTTTTACTTGTTTGATATCTATAGAGATTGTTCCATATTGGTCTTTGTCTGTACACGATATTCCTTCTGCGCTTAAAGTAGCTCCATTTCCCACATTCCAATTTGCATAATTAATGCCATTGTCAATAAGATTAAGTAAAGGTGGTACCCCTTTAGCGCCTACTCTAAATAATCCATTAGTATTGAGTAACGGTCTTGCCATTACTTCATCCGAATTAGAGCTTTCACTATCAGTATGAAGCGCAGATACTACATAATAATAAGTCGTTTCATTAGTAACACCCACATCCATATACATAGAATCTGTTATATTATCTGCTACAACTGTATATGGGCCTCCTGGTATAGTTCCTCTTTTAACCTTATAAGCAATTGCACCTTCTACATCTGACCATGTAAGCTTTACAGATTGATTTCTATTTTCTACTGTTAAGCCTGTTGGGCTTGTTGGTGAACTTTGTGAAGGTATAGCAGATACCTCACTTGAGTTTCCACTTTCACCTGCTGTGTTTTTAGCTATAACAATGTAATAGTAGGTTGTCTCATTAGTTAATCCTGTATCTTGATAGGTTGTTGTTGTAATATCAGTGGCAATAGTTGTAAAATTACTACCTGATGAAGTACTTCTTTTTATAGTATAGCTATCTGCTCCTGACACACCACTCCAGCTTATATCAACACCTTCATTTTTTCCATTTACTATTATATTATTTGGTGACACTAGAGGTTCCGAAGATTCTAATGAGAACTTAGTTACTTCTGCACTATTTCCACTCCATAATATTACTGTCCCATCTTCTTTTAAAGCTAAAATAGAATCATTATATACATATGTACTAATTTTTTTAATTCCTTCCAATCCAATAGCTTTAGTAGGTGTCATCACTTTTTTATCATTAAATTCTCCCCAAAACCATACCGTTCCATCTTCATTAAGAGCTGCACTAAAGTTATCTGTTATATTAATTTCTCTTACGTTATTTAATTCTTGTACTTGTACTGGATCATTAAATTGAGTATACGATTGTCCCCACATCCAGATTGATTTATCTTCTTTTATAGCTATGTTAAGCATTGGTCCACATACAATTGATTTAACATTAGATAAATTTCTAACTTTAGTTGGTGTCGTATAATTTCTCTCACTAAATTGACCACCTACAATTTGCTTGTAAACATTTTGTCCCCATCCCCAAACTGTTCCATCATTTTTTACAACCATACTATGTCTATTACCTGAAGCGATAACTTTGACATCATTTATTCTTTGATCTTTTGTATATGAAATATTTGGACCTTGTATATGTCCTAACTGTCCATCTTCATTTTTCCCCCATCCCCAAACTGTTCCATCATTTTTTACAACCATATTATATTGTCGAGCTGCTAATATATCCCTTACATCTTCTGCCATTTTGTATGGAGTTTTTACCGCTCCTACTCCTCCACCTGCTTGCCAATAATTGCTATGTCCCCATGACCATGCAGTATCATCTTCTTTAAGAGCAATCACATGTCCGTGTCCACATTTAATATCTTTGACATTATCTATCCCTGGAATTTGCTTTGGTACTAACTTATTTTCTGATGTGCCATCGCCTAGAGCTCCACAGTAATTATTTCCCCATGCCCATAAGGTTCCATCGTTTTTTAAAGCTATAACGAATCCTTGACTACCTGCAACAATCTTTTTTACATCTGATATACCAATAACCTTCACTGGTTCATCTTTGCTAACTGTTGTCCCATCTCCTAGCTGTCCATAATCGTTATTTCCCCACGTCCATACAGATCCATCATTTTTTAAAATCACATTAAAGTTATTACTCATTATTATGTCACGCACATCAACTTTTATTGGATTTATTATTTCGTTAGGCATTACTGAAATTTCAGCTGAATTCTCACTTTCTCCCTCACCATTTTTAGCAGTAATAACATAATAATAGGCAGTTTCATTAGTTAACCCTATATCGGTATATGATGTTTCTACAATATCCTCTGCAATGTTTATATAACCACTCCCTGATGTAGTACTTCTTTTCAAAGTATAGCTACTAGCTCCTGCTACAACATCCCATGTTAAACTAATTTTCCCCTCCTTTTCTATAGCTTCCACATTTGTTGGTTTTGATGGTACTGTTATACACATCATCATTTCTATTTCGCCTGTTGTAGTATAGTTCCCTCCATTATTTTCTTCAATGTTTATTCTATATTTTTTATATGCAACTGTATTGTCAAATATAAATTCTTTTTTCATATTATATTTCCAACCGGTAATATTAGATTGTTGATCTAATATTACCCATATATTTGTCGTTTCATTCCATCCTTCAAATGTCCATGTTTTAGGTAAATAGTTATTAACATTACTATCACTACCAGTAAAATCTTGGGTAAGTGTATACTTATTTATAAGGGTAGGTTTGTTAAACTCATACGCAAGCCACGCTCCTTTCCCTTCCTCTGAAATATAGATATCTTCTCCTTCTTTATGATTAAATGACTTGAATGCTGAATAATAGTTATTATACTCACTACTCATACTTACATTACCTTCTGGTGATGTATTACTAGTCATAACAGGTATTAGGTTAACATTATTTTTAACCTCTTCAGTAGTTCCTGCATAAACAATTATCGGTATATTCCCAAGTATGTCCCCTAAAAAAAATATATATGATATCATAGCCACATACATTATTTTTAATAGATTGTTTTTAAGTTTCTTTCTCATATAAAATACCTCCACAAATTTTATGAATCTAATTATAGTTAGCTATTAACTCAAATTAATAATTAATTCAACATATGGTTTTAATACATACCTCCTTACTATTTTTACTTTATAACAAATTAACTATTTATTATTATATAACAAAATATGTCAATTTTATATTATTTCTGCCATTATTTGCTTAGTTATTATTTACTAGATACTAATTCAAATATACCAAATATAATATCGTATATGTTTTTTAACTTACATTACAATGAATGTACTATGATTAAATACATGCAAAATATCTGCCATTATATCTTTTACATCACTTATCATCTTGAATAAAAATAACATATCTGCTAATATAAATTTAACTATATAGAAATTCATAATCTACAAATAAACTCTACGCCCCAAATTAAGCAACCCGGAGGTCACTATGACACTAGGCAAACAAATCGGACAAGGCAGAACCGCCGAAGTTTATGAAATAGGAAATAACAAGATCCTCAAACTATTCAAACCCGAAGTCCCTAAACAGGCAATAGAAAATGAATACAACATATCAAAAACGCTTTATAATAATGGCTTTCCAGTAGTCAATACACACCAATTAATCACACATGACGACAGGCTAGGCATCGTTTGTGACCGCTTTTATGGCGTTACTATGCTGAAAGATATAACCTTAAAACAATGGACATTATATAAACAATCAAAGAAGTTAGCCGAATTACATTTTAAGATTCATAGAGAAATTGATTTTGATATGATTAGCTATAAAGATAAGCTCATTAGACATATTCAAGAGATTGATTTACTCGATACGCCTTGTAAAGAGAAAATAATAGCGTATACTAATCAACTACCAGATGGCAATAAATTGTGTCACGGGGACTATCACCCAGACAATGTCTTATTCAACAATGATGAGTATGTAGTCATTGATTGGATGACTGCTACTAAAGGTGATTCTCTAGCCGATGTAGCTAGGACAATACTCATGTTAAAATATGTATCCATTCCTGACAATATATCCAAGATACAACAATCCTTTTATCGTCTATTTACAAAAATACTTCTAAATCAATATATAAAAAACTATGTAAAGATTTCAGGTGCAACCATAGAAGACATCAATATGTGGCAGCTACCTGTTGCAGCAGCAAGATTAATCGAAGGGATTCCTGAGGAAGAAAAGAAAGTATTAATAAAACTTATCCATGAAGAAATTAAAAAAATATAAGATAAAAAAGCCCCCTGTAGTGGCAATGTCATTTAGTTAAGAAAAGCCCAAAGAGTTTTGTTCTTGAATTAGAACATGACTCTTTTTTTCTGCAATAAATTCTGCAACAAATTTAAAGTAACACTTGACAAATTATAATAAAAATGTGGCGAAGCCTCTTAAATATATGTATTTTAAGGAGGTTTCTATGAACGAATATGCTGATTTTGTTAAGGAAAACTTATTGTCATTATTAGATGAAATGAGTACAACTCCTTGGTTGTTTGTAAAAAATCCACATTCAGATTTTACCCGAAAACGTAAGTTGGATTTTAAAGAAATGCTACGAATCATACTTTCTATGGGAGGTAATAGCCTAAATTTAGAATTGATGAATTATTTCGCTTATAATTCTGATGTTGCTACATGCTCAGCATTTGTCCAACAGCGTAGCAAGATTCTGCCTGAAGCTTTTGAGTTCATATTCCATGAGTTTACATCATCTGTCATCAATCCAAGTCTTTTTCATGGTTACCGAATGTTGGCTGTTGATGGTTCTGATTTGTGCACTGCTCAAAATCCTAATGACCTTGAAAACTATTTCTCTAATACACCTAATACTAAAGGTTATAACCTGGTCCATCTAAATGCCATGTATGATCTATGTAATCGTATTTATGTGGATTCAATTATACAACCTGGTAAGAAAGAAGATGAGTATAAAGCACTTATAGATATGGTTGAGCGATCAAGGATTGAAGAAAAGACTATTATAATCGCTGATCGAGGATATGAGAGTTATAATGCTTTTGAGCACATCGCTAAAAAGGGTTGGAATTATGTTATTCGAGTTAAAGACATTAACAGTAACGGGATTACTTCTGGACTTATCCTTCCGAAACAAGATTCTTTTGATATTGATTATGACTTTTTACTGACTCGTCGTCAAACTAATTTTATTAAAAGTCATCCTGAAACATATAAATTTATGCCAACTAATCAAAATTTTGATTATCTTCCTTTGGGAAGTAAGGAAACATATCCCATGAACTTTAGAATTATACGTTTCCCTTTAAGTGAAGATACTTATGAAGTAATTATTACCAATCTTGATCGGGTTGATTTTCCACCAGAAAGAATCAAAGAGATTTTATCACATGCGCTGGGGAATTGAAACCTCCTTCAGAGAGTTAAAATACGCTATTGGACTAGTTAATCTTCATTCAAAAAAGGCGGCGTATATCATCCAAGAAATATTCGCAAGATTGACCATATATAACTTCTGTGAACTCATAACAACACATGTCGTTATTCATCAGAAAGACAGCAAATATACATATCAAGTAAATTTTACTGTAGCAATAAATATTTGTCTATACTATTTCAAGTGTAGAGATGATGTACCACCGCCTAATATTGAAGCACTTATTCAAAAGAATATATTGCCTGTAAGACCTGGACGTAAAGACCCTCGTAAAGTCAGAACCCAGTCAACAGTAAGCTTCCTTTATAGAGTAGCATAAATTATTATAAACTTAAACTATTTTCTGAGCAAGATACTCAGTTTAATTTATGTGCAAAAAAACACTAATTAATAAAGAAAGAGCAACTGAAAGTGTTTTAATTTCAGTCGCTCGAATTCTGTTTTTATTATCAATGTCTTAACTAAATGACATTGCCTGTAGTGGATAGTTTATTATCCACTACAGGGGCGTTTATCAACTCATTTTACTTTATCTTTATATCATCTTCTTCACTATTCCACTAACTACATTCCATCATAATACAACTCCTGCTCTATAACCTTCTCCTCCACATTAATCCTATTCAACACATAATGCGTACCTTCCCAAATAGGATCTTCTGTAATAATCTCAAAAACACCGTCATTATCCACATCTATAATATAGTGGATAGTTGGAAATAAACTCCCCACCTCCATAGGCTCTTCAAGTTTCTCATTAACATCAATATTCACAATAAAATTATTAGCTTCATCAAGTATAACTAATTTTGCCATGTAGCCGCTATAATCCAAATCATACCAATTATTAGTTATGTGATTATATTTAGCATAAGTATTATTAATATTTATTATTCTCTCTAGCTTTCCGTCACCATTTATATCACATTCTATTAGTTGTGTAATACTAGCATTTTTCATATCTGGTGCTATAGCTTTAACCATAGCATCAAGATCTATACTGTCACTATATTGATTAACTGTATAGGCTTCACCATCGAACTCCATGTTCACGAGAATGTTGACATCTCTAGGTATATGATTATAACTACCTGATATGAAGAATCCACTTTGACTTGGTTGATCAAATACCATGAATGGTTCTCCACGTTCACTAATGGTTAGGCTTCCACCTGATGCTAATAACTTTTCCCCAAGTCCATAAAATGTATATTCCTTATTGGCTAACTCTCTGTATAATGCATATTTCTCTTCATTAGCTATGAGTTCTCTAATGGGTTCACTGTGCCACTTACCATTGAATAAGTCTGGCATCTTATCTATTTGCCAATCGTTATTATATAAATTTTCATGTAAGAACGTTGCATTTCTTCCCATCAATAGATTGGTACCTATACCATCAGTATTAGAATTCACTGTATGAAAATGCATACCGTATATGATCTCATCCTTAATAGGTTGTTTTTGTAACTGATGCTTATAGAATGCATCGTACAAGTACTCTCCATTATCACTAATGTCACCATCTGATTCATTAGATGTGTCTGTACTATCTTCTTCCTTTTTCTCTGTAGATTCACTATTGGTTGTTCCTAGATCTTTGTTATTTTCTTCATCTTCTTTTGTTTCTTCATCCTTATTCATTTCTCCATCTTTGGTTAAGGCATTTTCTTTTACTTCCCCATTATTAATCTCTTCTACTTTATTCGTACAACTCGTTAATACGATCATAGTACTTATACATAATATTAATAGAATTTTATTTTTCATACTAACCTCCTCAAGGTTCATCTTACTAATTAACCCACTATATTCATATTTTGTGCCATGACTTTGTTTGCTTGCAAGGATAAAGTCACAACAAGGGTGGGAAAATTTATTTTCACACTTTTACTTCCCGACCAGCAGTTGCAAGAGCAGGACATAAGTCCTGCTCTCCATCTAACCTCTATATTTCATCTTCGTCACTATTCGTACTAACTACATCAATACGAACCAGTGAACGCGTAAGCGCTGATTTTGCTCTGATTTCATTAATATCTTCTTCTTCAGCCTTCAATCGTCGCTCAGCTCTTATTCTTGCTTCTTCAGCTCTTTTTTTATCAATTTCATCAGGCCACTCGGCAGCATCTGTTAGGAGTGTTACCTTCTCTGGTGTAATCTCAACGAATCCACCGTGGATAGCTGCTTTTTTCTCTTTGCCATCTTGTAGTATGGTAAGCATACCACCTTCGGCAAGAGGTGTGGTAAGAGGCGTATGATCTTCATAGATTCCAATGTCGCCTTCGCTGGTCTTGAATTCTACGCGATCAACCTCTTCATCAAAAAATTGACGTCCAGGTGTTACTACCTGTAATATAAATTTCTTAGCCACTTCATCACCTACTATACTCGACTTAATGCATCTTCGATGTTTCCTACCATAAGGAATGCATTCTCAGGTACATCATCATGCTTACCATCAAGAATCTCTTTGAAACCTTGAATGGTATCTTTGAGTGACACATATTTACCTACTTTACCTGTAAAGTTCTCTGCCACGAAGAATGGCTGTGATAAGAAATATTGAATCTTTCTTGCTCTTGCAACAATAATCTTATCGTTCTCAGATAACTCATCCATACCAAGGATAGCAATGATATCTTGTAATTCTTTATAACGTTGAAGAATTTCCTGTACACGTCTTGCAACATCATAATGCTCTTCACCCACGACCATTGGCGATAAGATTCTTGATGTTGAATCCAGTGGATCTACCGCAGGGTAGATACCTCTCTCAACAATGGCACGTGATAATACAGTCTTCGCATCAAGGTGAGCAAAAGTAGTCGCTGGCGCTGGGTCTGTTAAGTCATCGGCTGGTACATATACCGCTTGAACCGATGTAATAGAACCGTTCTTGGTTGATGTGATACGCTCTTGGAGAGCACCCATCTCTGTAGCAAGTGTTGGCTGATAACCAACGGCACTAGGTACACGACCAAGTAAAGCGGATACCTCTGAACCTGCTTGTGTAAAACGGAATATATTATCGATAAATAGAAGAACGTCACGTCCACCTTCATCACGGAAATATTCTGCCATAGTCAGTCCTGTAAGACCTACTCGCATTCTTGCTCCTGGTGGCTCATTCATCTGTCCGAATACCATGGTTGTTTTTTCAAGTACACCTGAATCTGCCATCTCATGGTATAAGTCATTTCCTTCTCTTGTTCGCTCACCTACACCTGTGAATACAGAATATCCACCATGCTCAGTAGCGATATTTCGAATAAGTTCTTGAATAAGAACCGTCTTACCTACACCTGCTCCACCAAATAGACCGATCTTTCCACCTTTTTGGTATGGGCATAGTAAGTCGATTACTTTGATACCTGTTTCTAGAATTTCTGTTTCTGTAACTTGTTCCTCAAATTTTGGTGCTTGACGGTGAATAGGCCATGAATCCTCTGTTTCAGGAGCTGGCTTGCTATCAATAGGATCACCTGTTACATTGAATATACGTCCTAATGTTTTCTCACCTACAGGTACCGTAATGGGTTTCCCTGTATCAAGAGCCTCCATACCCCGGGACAGACCATCTGTTGCACCCATGGCTATACATTGAACTATGTCATCGCCAAGATGCCCCGCAACCTCTACGATAAGGTCTGATCCATCTGCTTTCTTAATAACGATAGCGTTATAAAGGGCTGGAAGATTATCTGAACTGAACTTTACGTCCAAAACGGCACCAATAATCTGAGTGATTTTGCCGATTCTATCTGCCATTATATTACACTCCTTTACTTAAGCGCTTCTGCACCACCAACGATTTCTGATAACTCTTGTGTGATAGAAGCTTGTCTCGCTCTATTATACAAGAGGGATAATTTATCAATCATTTCAGATGCATTTTCGGTTGCTGAGTCCATAGCTGTCATCCTTGCACCATGTTCACTGGCTACAGATTCTCTTAGTGCACCGAATATCATACTATTTATATATTTTGGAATAACTTGTTCAAGTACTTCTTCTGCTGAAGGTTCGTAGCTCATTACATCTGACGTTACGACTTCTTTCTTATCAAACGTAGATGTGTCCACTGGAAGAATCTTAAGCATGGTTGCTTCTTGAGTTAGTGCTGACTTAAAAGCTGTATAAGCTATATATACCTCATCAATGAGACCTTCTTTATACATCTCTAATAAACGTTCACCAATATTGACTGCGTCCCTGTACATGGGCTGCTCAATGACATCATTATAACTTTTTATAACTTCAAAACCGTTTCTCCTAAGGTTATCTGCACCTCTTTTACCAATAGCTACTACCTTAGAATGCTCCGGATCAGCCTCTCTTGCAACTAACTTAACAAGATTGGAGTTATAACCGCCAGCAAGACCTCGATTAGAAGTCATCACAATATAGCCACGGTTCTTCACTTCACGATCTGTTAAGAACGGGTGACTTATATTCTGACTTTGTTGCAGGATAGACCCAATCGTTTCATGCATCTTATGGAAATATGGTCTCGTTTCAGCAGCTTTTTCCTTCGCCTTCTGAAGCTTTGCTGTTGCTACAAGCTTCATGGCTTTGGTAATTTTTTGCGTACTTTGTATACTGTTTTTTCGTATTTTGATATCTCTCATGGATGCCATGGCGCTACACCTCGCTTAGGCTTTTATAACCACTCTTAAATGCCTCAATGGCACTAGCGATCTTATCATTTAATGCATCTGTCAAACCGTCTTTACCAAGGATTTCTTTTTCTAACTCTGGATACTTTGTATCAATGTATTCAATGAGTTTCGCTTCAAAATCCAGAATATCCGATAGGGCAATATCCATTAAATATTTCTTTGTAGCTGCAAATAAAACAATAACCTGATGAGCTACTTTCATAGGCTTATATTGAAGTTGTTTTAACACTTCGATGATTCTTTCACCTTGATCAAGTCTTTCTTTTGTTTCTTTATCTAGATCTGAACCAAACTGAGCAAAAGCAGCAAGTTCACGGTACTGTGCTAGCTCAACACGAATTGGTCCAGCGATTTTTTTCATGGCTTTAATCTGTGCTGCACCACCAACCCTTGATACAGAAAGTCCTGGGTTAATGGCTGGACGTACACCAGCATTAAATAACTCAGTTTCTAAGAAAATCTGACCATCTGTAATCGAGATAACATTCGTTGGTACGTAAGCTGAGATATCACCTGCTTGTGTTTCAATAATAGGTAGAGCCGTAATGGAGCCTCCACCGTACTCTTCATTTAACTTGGCTGCACGCTCAAGCAATCTTGAATGAAGATAGAATACGTCTCCAGGATAAGCCTCACGTCCTGGTGGTCTACGAAGTAGTAAGGACATGGCACGGTAAGCTACAGCATGCTTAGATAGATCATCATAAATAATGAGTACATCTTTACCCTTTTCCATCCACTCTTCACCAATGGTAACACCTGCATAAGGTGCTATATATTGAAGTGGTGCTAACTCGGAAGCAGTAGCTGCAACAACTGTTGAGTAATCCATTGCGCCATTCTCTTCTAAAGTCTTAACAATCCCTGCTACCGTTGATGCTTTTTGTCCAATAGCAACGTAAATACATAATACATCTTGACCTTTTTGATTAATCATGGTATCAATCGCAATGGCTGTTTTACCAGTCTGTCTATCACCGATAATTAACTCACGCTGACCTCTTCCAATAGGTACCATGGAGTCAATGGCTTTTATACCTGTTTGTAATGGTGTATCGACTGTTTTTCTTGTAATAACACCAGGAGCAACCCGTTCTACCTTACGGTATGTATCCGTATTGATGGGGCCTTTTCCATCAATTGGCTGACCTAATGCGTTAACAACACGCCCAATCATGGCGTCTCCAACAGGTACTTCTGCTACACGACCTGTTGCTTTTACAATATCGCCTTCACTGATATTTTTATCTGAACCCATAAGAACAGCACCAACGTTGTCTTGTTCCAAGTTGAGGACCATACCATAGACTTCGCCAGGGAATTCAAGAAGCTCGCCGGCCATAGCTCTTTCTAATCCATGAATACGAGCGATACCATCGGCAACTTGGATAACTGTTCCAACGTCATTTACCTCTAAATCTGTTTTGTAGCGCTTAATCTGTTCTTTAATAACCGAACTTATTTCTTCAGGTCTTAAATTCATGGTTAGGTTCCACCGCCTTTCTGTATTTCAACTGTATATTTAATTAAGAAACGGCTTATATATTTATTCTTATTCTATTTTTAAATGCCAGTATTTTATGGACTTTTATAAATAGATTACATGAAGGTATATAAACCTTTCCTTTAACGAATAGCGTATAAATCCTTAGTAATAGCAGCCATCTTTCCCTTGATACTATTATCAACAATTCTATCGCCAATACGTATGACCAAACCTCCAATGAGGTCTTCATTAACGCTCATATGCATAATTACTTTTTTCTTGGTAGATGCTTCTAGCTTATCCTTAATAGCGCCTACTTGTGCCTCGGATAATGCCTGTGCTGATTCCACATAAGCCTTAGCTATACCATTGTAATGGTCAATCTCTTCAAGACAGTATTCTATAATGTTAAATAGATGATGTCCTCGACCTTTATGAATAACAATGACTAATAGACCTATTATATCCTTAGAAACATGTGCACCAAAAGTGTCTTCAACCATTTTGATTTTATTAGCCATGCTAACTTTTGGATGATTAAGAAGCATTGTAAATTCTTCTTGAGACGTTAATACGTCCTTAATCCATGCCAGTTGTTCACGAGTAGCATCAACTTGGTTTGTTTCAACGGCAAGCTCAAACATAGCAGTTCCATAACGCTTAGCTACTAACTCAACCATGTTTCTTCACCTATTGATTGGATTGTTTCATCTAATAGTCGATCACTTGTTTTTTGATCAATAGATGAAGCGACAAATTTGCTTGCCAAAATCTTCGCCACGTCTATGATTTCAGTTTTAATGTCATCTTTTACTTTTTCTTTTTCACGCTCTATTTCAGTATTTGCTCTTTGCATAAGTCTCGTTGCTTCATTATCAGCTTCTTTGATAATGTCACGCTCTTTTTCTAAGGCTCTCTTACGAGCATCCTCTAGAATCTGAGTGGCTTCTTTATCAATATTAGCTAGCTTATCTTTGTATTCTTTTTCAAGAGTTAATACTTTTTGTTTTTCACTTTTTATAAAATGATATTCTTTTGCTATGGAATCTTTTCGTTTTTGTAGTATGTCTCTTACTGGTTTAAACAGTAACCTTGCTATGAAATAAAACAAGATGAGTATACTTGCAATATGAAGCACAATTTGAATGGCCATTTGCAAGTCGAATCCGATAATCCAGCTCTCAATAATCTTCAAGTTCTCTTTTCCTCCTTTCATTAAAGGAACGGTTAGAATAATATCTAGTCGTTTCCTAAGGAGTGAAAGGACCAGGTGCCCTCTCACATATTAGCCAATTAAACTCATGTATTTTGAGATAAGTGGATTAGCAAATAACAAGATAATCGCTACGATCAAACCGTAAATACCAGTTGTCTCGGCTACTGCTGCACCAAGTAACATTGTTCTTAAAATATCCGATTGAGCTCCTGGTTGACGACCAACTGCTTCTGCACCTTTACCAGCCGCGAAACCCTGTCCGATTCCAGGTCCAATACCAGCTATCATTGCTAAACCAGCTCCAATTGCTGAACATGCTAAGATTAACGCTTTTCCATCGATTTGTTGTTCCATGATGATATCCTCCTCTAATTAAATATTTTTGAGTTTTTAAAAGAATTTTGAAAATACATCTACAAATAGTAATATTAACGCCACAATAAGGGCATATATTCCTGTTGTCTGGGCCACTGCTTGACCGAGCAACATGGTTCTTACGATTGGACTTTGCAATTTCGGTCTTTTACCAACTGCTTCGGCACTTTTTCCTGCTGCAAAGCCTTGTCCAATACCAGGACCTATTCCTGCTATCATTGATAATCCTGCTCCTAGAGCACTAGCTGCCAATACGATACCAACACCATCACGTGTTACCAAAGGATTAGCAAATAGCATGATAATGGCAATAACAAGAGAAAATATCCCCGATGTTTCTGCCACGGCTGAACCAAGAAGCATCACGATTGTAGCTGGTCGTCCACCTTCTGGATTGTTACCAACAGCTTCTGCCGCTTTACCAGCTGCAAAACCTTGTCCAATCCCAGGACCGATACCTGCTATCATAGCAAATCCAGCACCAACGGCTGAAAATCCTAAGATTAATGCTCGCTTATCCACATGTTCCATCCAGCCAAGGAGCAAGTCAAGTATGCCATTCATGACCTCACCTCGCTTATTCGTTTGTGGTTTCTTCTACTCAATAGCACTTGATACAAATGTCATGCTCAGCATAACAAAGATAAAGGCTTGTAGTACACCAGCGAATACATCAAAGTAAAAATGTAGTGCGGCTGGCACGCCTAGTAGAGCAAACCATGGTAAATTATAATACAATGTCATAATAATGGTTCCACCTAAGATATTACCGAATAAACGGAAACTAAGTGAAACAGGGTTAGCTAGCTCACCAATGATATTAAGTGGTGTCATAGGCCATAGAGGCTCTGTCATACCCTTTGCCCACTTTCCAACACCTTTTACTTTAATACCATAACCTTGAACCATAAAAAATGTGATAAGTGCTAAAGCAAATGTTACTGCAGCATCTGCTGTAGGCGGTCTTAAAAATCCAATACTAAATTTTCCGTTGTTGAACTGAGGACCAATAAGTAATCCTAACAAGTTTGAGAACAATATAAATACGAACATACATCCGTAAAATGAAGAAAATTTTCTTCCCTTCTCGCCCATGGTAGAGACCGTAAAATTATCCAACATCTCTACAATCCATTCAATAACATTTTGTACGCCTGATGGTATATCTTGTGCTTTTTTTAGGACGATACGTATACCAATTGCAATAGCAATCAGAACAAGTCCTATTAACCACACATTCACCATCGATTCAGTAATCCATATTTCGAGACCGAATAACTTAAGGGTCGCGACGTGATGAATACCAATGTCCATGAGTAAACTCTCCTTTCCTCATAGGTATGTTAAAAATCCGATTCCGCTTCTTCATCGTCTTCCCATTCGACAAAAGCTACAGAACCATCTTTTGGTGTAGGCTTCTCTATGTATCCTTGCAGGTAAGCTGCTACTTTCATAGACACAAGTGAAATAATAACACCTACTAAGTTAATGGTTGGCTCTAATGCACCAATCATTAATACTAAAATTGATAATAAATACCTTAAAAAATAATGAAAACTTGCATAAGTCTGGGCTGCTTTTGGAGGTTTGTTGAGGGCTTTTGTAAAGGTAACTTCCATTAGTTTTAACTTTAATATAGAAAATATTCCTCCAAGTGCTAATCCTTTGCCATATGCCGCCATATCCGGAACAAAAAATAATCCTATGCCAAATGAAAGGACGATAATACCGATCATCTTAATCGTTAATGGGATAAAAAGTGATTTTTCTGAATGCATATTAAGAGTCCTTCTTTCTATTATTTGTGCCTTTCAATGCAATCACATAGAGATTGCGAAAAGCAGATAGCACACCCAATATGGTGAATATTATTAAGAATAGCGGACTGGTGTTACATAGACCGTCAAGGAAATTACCAAATAATAGACATCCAATAATTGGTATAGCCATTAGAAATCCAATTTGACTTAATAAAGATAGGCTTTTCATTATATTTGGATCAAACTTCATAAGTTTCTCCCTCTTTATAAAGTATTATACGCATGTTTCAACCATATGTCTACATAACAGTCTAAAATTTTACAAATTGTTTCCAACTTCTTCCAACAATGATAGACCTTTAGATATATGACTATTTTTATTGTTTTTGCGTATTATAGAAAGCGTTTTGTAATGATATCCACAATACGCTCGGAAGCATATCCATCCCCATAGGGGTTTACTGCGTTTGCCATCTTTTCATAAGCTGTCTCATCTTCAATTAATTCTCTAGCCATCTCATAAATGGTAGCTTCATCTGTACCAGCAAGCTTCAACGTGCCCGCTTCCACACCTTCTGGTCTTTCTGTCACATTTCTTAATACAAGAACAGGTTTTCCCATGGAAGGTACTTCTTCTTGAAGACCTCCTGAGTCTGTTAATACCAGATATGAGCGATTTAATAGGTTATGCATATCTTGCATCTCTAATGGCTCTAGCAAGTGAATACGTGGATGATCTCCTAGAATACGATGCGCTACTTCCTTTACAGCTGGATTAAGATGAACAGCATAAACAACTTCAACATCTTCATGATTCTCAGCGATTCTTAAAACGGCTTTACAAATATTTTCTAAGGGTTCTCCTAGATTTTCACGACGATGAGCCGTCATGGCGATAATCTTCTTACCTGTATAATCAAGGTGATTTAGCTTCTCTACTTTGAAGCGATAATCATCACTGATGGTTGTTTTAAGGGCATCAATGACTGTATTTCCCGTCACAAAGATAGCGTCATCTGACACCGCTTCTTTTAACAGATGTTCTCTAGCCGTTTCCGTTGGAGCAAAGTGTAAATCCGTTAAACATCCAGTTAATTTACGATTCATTTCTTCTGGATACGGCTGATATTTATCATAGGTACGAAGTCCAGCTTCTACGTGTCCTACACTAACACGATGATAAAATGCAGCTAGTGACCCGACAAAGGTTGTTGTTGTATCACCATGCACTAATACAATATCTGGTTTCTCTTTACCAATAATATCGCTAAGTCCTTCTAATGCTCTGGTGGTAATCTGAGCAAGTGTTTGACGTTCTTTCATAATATTAAGGTCATAGTCTGGCGTTAAGTCAAATACGTCTAGTACTTGGTCTAACATTTCACGGTGTTGAGCCGTTACACAAACAAGGCTATCGATCTGATCAGAGGCTTCTAATGCCTTAACAACAGGCGCCATTTTAATGGCTTCAGGTCTTGTGCCAAATACACTCATGACTTTTATCTTCACGATGTTCATCCTCCCTTACACTTAATTTCCCAATAATACTGTCATAATATTCTTATCCTACAATTTTAATCCAGTTTATATTATACAACATTTATGCCTGTATGCAAAATACTTTCTAAGCCCTATTTACAAAAATAGCAACTTATACTATGGGTTTCTGGAAGAATTTTACTAATGGTTTATCTTGTTAAAAAATAAACAGCAAAAATTCATTCTAGAAGACATCTTTGTTCAATTTGTTCCTTGACTAAGATTATGATATAATGAGCCTATATTGAAGTTAAATAGGTCCAATAAGGTCTAATCCAAATCTAGACCTACTAAGAAGGGGAGTGGTGGTATGCAACCAATCATTAGTCAATTAAATATTACTGAGAATGTAACGTTAATCACTTTGGCCAATATACCCATCAACCATAAGGATATTGCTGCTATCTTTACGTCTCTTGCTGAGGCAGATATCAATGTGGATATGATTAGTCAGACATCGCCTTTAAAGGGTAAAATTAACATTTCATTTACTTTACAAGACGATGATCTTTTTAACGCTATTCAAACCTTAAAATCTTACAAAAAAAATATTCCTAATTTACGTATTGACGTTAATTCAAATAATACAAAAATTTCACTATATGATGAAGAGATGCAATTCAAACCTGGTGTAGCGGCTAAAACCATGACCATACTATCCGATGCTCATATTGATATAAAAATGATTACCACATCTGAGATTGATATCTCTTATCTTATCTATGCATCTGACCAGCCTTATGCTATTGACGCACTAAAATCCATCATTAAAGCTAACTAACAGACTAGTATAAAATTCTTATATAGAGTAACTAAACAATAAAAAGCTATTCTAAAACGTCATCGTTTAGGAATAGCTTTAATTATATGCTTAACTTATTCATAACTTATTGCTTGTTATTTAATTTGATACGCTTAGAAATAAAATCTATAAACCAGACCATGACAATAATGGCAATGATAATAAACGCCAATTTGATATCATCCATAGCGATTAATATACCTGCAATACCAAAACCACCACTCACACCATACAAAGTGAGTACAGTCCGTTTGTGGCTATAACCTCTATCCATTAACCGATGGTGTAGATGCCCTCGGTCCGCCTGCATAACTGGTTTTCCATTGACAACTCTTCTCAAAATAGCAAAGAATGTATCAAAGATTGGTAACCCAAGTATTAAGACAGCCACGATGATGGTAATGGCTGTATAGCTTTTAATCAGTCCTTGAATAGAAATAACGGATAAGGTAAATCCCAAAAATGTAGACCCTGTATCACCCATAAATATGGTTGCAGGGTTAAAGTTATGTGGTAAGAATCCAAGGCAAGAGCCTGCAAGTGCTGCTGTTAATAATACGGCTGTTGGTTCGCCATTCAAAATAGATATGAACATAAGGCAAAGGGCAGCGATAGATGAAATTCCTGTAGCTAAACCGTCTAATCCATCCATTAAGTTAACAGCATTGGTTATACCAATGATCCATACAATCGTAATAATATTACTAAAGGAACCTAATAAAATTACCCCACCAGGTGCCCACGGCCAACTAAAAGCCTGAATGCTCGTTCCTGTTGCCACAACAATTAATGCTGCTAATATCTGAAAAAATAACTTAACCTTGGCTGGTAAGTCATAAATATCGTCTAATAATCCAACGACGGTAATAACAAGTCCTCCACCAAGCAAACCCACTAAGTGTCTTATTTCAAGATTCTGAATGGATGGTGCTAATAAGATAACAGTAATGACAAAACCAGCTACAATAGCAGTTCCTCCTGCAAGGGGCATTGGTTTCGTATGTATACCTCTAGCCTTTGGCATATCTACTGCACCAACTCTAAAAGCAAACTTCTTGCTTAGTGGTGTTATGGCACATGCTATTAAAAAGGCAATGGCGAAAGCAACTATGTATAATAAATTGCTATTAATACCGACTAAAAAATCAAACATCTTTTTTTCATCTCCCCTAAATTAGGTAGTTATGTATATGAATTATTCGAATTTCTCTACAGTAATATTAGCTTCCTCTAGAAGCTTCATCGATAATTCATCTGGATAATCCCCTTTGAATACAACTCTTTTAATCCCTGCATTAATAATTAACTTGGAACAAATGACGCAGGGTTGAGCTGTCACATAGATGGTCCCTCCCTCAATGGACACACCATGCATAGCTGCTTGAACAATAGCATTCTGTTCTGCATGAGAGGCACGACATAATTCATGCCTCTGACCTGATGGAATACCTAATTCCTGTCTCAGACAGCCTATTTCTTCACAGTGCATACAGCCAGATGGTGCACCATTATACCCGGATGTTAAAATTCTTCTATCTTTTACAATGACTGCTCCAACTTTTCTTCTTAGACAAGTAGAGCGTCCTTTTACAATCTCAACAATATCCATGAAATATTGATCCCATGATGGTCGCATAGATATAACCCTCCGTTATTTATAATTCAATCTTTTCAATACGTCTCATATGTCTTTCTTCATTAGAAAAAGGTGTATTTAAGAATAGGTCAATAATCATTAATGCTAATTCGCCACCAACGATTCTTCCCCCTAGAGCCAATACATTGGCATCATTATGCTCTCTTGTTGCTTTTGCTGAAAAACAATCATGACATAGGGCTGCACGGATACCTTTCACCTTGTTAGCTGCTATGGATATACCTATACCTGTACCGCAGATTAGGATACCTTTTTCACATTCTTTACCCACAATGGCTTGACATACTTTTTTAGCAAAGTCTGGATAATCACATGATGATGTATCATAACACCCATAATCCTTGTACGCTACACCCTTAGATTCTAAGTATTGTATCACTTCTTGTTTTAATGCGTATCCTCCGTGGTCACTTCCGATTGCTATCATTATTATTCCTCCATAATCTTTTAGAAATTTTTATGCACCTTATCTACGAGTTGACGGGTTAACTCCCTTATCTGTTCTGCACAATTGTCGTATACTTCCTTACTTCCTCCATAAGGATCTTGGATATCACCCGTATCTCCAAGATACTCCATATACGTTTTTATTTGACTCATAAGATGAGGATATGTCCTATGAAGATACTGCCTATGACTATCTGTCATGGTTAATACCATGGTCTCCTCATCTACTTCATTTTCACAAAAAATTGTAGCTACATGGTCATATATAGCTGGATAATCTTTTTCTACAATATCCATTGTATGTCTATTTGCTGGGGATGGAAACGTTACAAGTATACCTCTAGATAATACTTCAACGGGTATATTTCTATCTTGGAAGTACCTATAGGCCATAGCCTCAGCAATTGGACTTCGACACGTATTTCCTGTACACACAAAAATAATACGTTTCATCTCATCACCTATCCTATATATGAATGACTTTATCACCTGCGGCTTTTAATAAGCGATTCATGGTAGCATAACCAATATCTTGGTTTGAAAAAGCTTCACTATAAATATACTTAACTTTTCGCTCATCAAATTCTCGAAGAACCCTAAAAAGATTGGCTGCAATTTCATCTGGTTTACGTCTGTCACCGATAACAAGGATATGGTCACCTTTATATCTGTCTTTTGTCTGTTTTGTTGCTATGATGCCAATACGTGAACCTTCCATTTGTTGTTGTTCAACTAATTTATTAATATGATTAATAACACGTTCGTTATTTCCTTTGAATATAATGAGCTCTGCATCTGGTGCATAATGGCGATATTTCATACCTGGGGCCTTAGGGACAATGTGTTTATTCATAGACTTAATGGCTGGATCTTCCACCACTGCTCCAACAACCTCTTCCAGCATTTTTTTAGTAATACCACCGGGGCGAAGAATCGTCGGGGTGCTTTCTGTTACGTCTACCACTGTAGATTCAAGACCAATTTCACTGTTACCACCATCAATAATCATATCCACTTTACCTTGTAAATCATGAACCACATGCTGTCCTGTTGTGGGACTTGGTCGACCAGAAATATTAGCACTAGGAGCGGCTATGGGTAGACCAGCTTTCTCTATTATACTTCTTGCTATAGGATGTGCTGGAATACGAATGGCTACTGTACTGAGTCCTCCAGTTATATGCTCTGGTATGATATCATTTTTTTCAAATACAAGGGTCAATGGTCCTGGCCAAAAATGCTCCATTAGCACTCTAGCCTTATCCCCAATATGCTTAGCATATTTCTCTACATCTTTCACATGGGCAACATGAACGATGAGTGGGTTATCCGATGGTCTGCCTTTTGCTTTGTAAATATCTGAAACAGCCTCTACATCAAGAGCATGAGCTCCTATGCCATAAACAGTCTCTGTAGGAAAAGCAACTAACCTACCTTGTCGCAAAATATGAGCTGCCTCTTCAATTATATTATGATCGATATCCTGATTGTCTACTCTACGAATTATTGTCTCCATACAATATCTCCAACTATGGTTAATTCACATAAGTAATTTTGTCATGCTTACTTCATGTGGAATAACCCAACTATTATTTCTTAGTATTTTTTCTGTCTTTTTTACCTCTTGGAATTATATGATTATCTTTCATAAAGCTGAAGTACAAAATATACAATTCCATGCATACAAAATCTACATAAATACCAATATTGGTAATGGTATCAAAAGTATACTTTTACCATTATTCACATTAGCATTATAATGAATCATGATGAATTTCTCACAGTTATTATATCATATTTTAATAAAAATAAAAGGATAACCTGATTTTCATCATGGCTATCCAATAAAATTGATGGTGTCGAAGGTGTTGCGATTAAGACTTAAAACCATATATGTTATGACCTTCTCTTTTGCTTGTTTGGCTAAGAAGCCATAATCCAATAATCATCAAAGCAGCTCCAATAAGTATGACGATTTCTAGCTGTCCTCCATCTAGCTGAACAGGCATTAGATGTCGCCATAGGATACTGGTACTATTAATGACCATATGCAATACAATGGACGTGTACAAACTACCTGTCCATATCACCACATAACCAAATAACACACCCATGATCAGAGCATACATACCTTGTACAAGATTCATATGACCAATACCAAAAAACAGAGCTTGTATGCATACTGCTACACCTATACCAAACCCTTGTCGAAGCTTTCCTAGTAGAATTCCTCGGTAGAAAATCTCCTCCATAATAGGTGTCATAATCCCTGCCAACAAAAGTGTCATAAAAAATGGTCGATTCATAATATTTCCAATGACTTGTCCATACTTTGGAAAAAGTTCTCCCAGTGGTAACAACCATAGAAAACCATTCACAAAAAGATTCATTCCAATACCACAAATAATACAAATGACTATGGTTATAATAGAAACGGTTTTATTTAGCTTAGTCTGCAACCAAAACCTCTGATGATTTAACCGATAGATTAACCAAAATATGATGCATAATATAAACCATCCAATGACCATCATGATTAATTGATATCTATGGGTCCACACGGTTAGATCCATTTGACTATGACTAAGGGTATGTATGACAGGTCCCAAAAAAAGAACCAGCAATTGGATCATGGCTTGAATGATCACATACATCACACTTTCCCCAAGAATTTTCGTTTTCATTCCTTTTTCTCCTTTGTAAAAAATGTTTTAATCCTATGAAGGCTATGTCAATTGATATAATATGTCAATCACGGTGGCATGAATAAAGGGGCTGTCTAGTATGTAACTTTTTACATAACAGTCCCTTTATTCCCTTTAAAAGCTCACTGCTATATGTGTTTACTTTCCTTGCACCTGATCTTTATAGAACTTCATGATGCCTATGTATACACCCCAAGCTATTTTATCCTGATAATCATCTGAAGATAATAATTTAGCCTCCTCATAATTCGATAAGAAACCACATTCAACAAGGACACTTGGTATATTGGTTTGCTTTAATACAAAGTAGGAATTGCTATCTTTTACGAGACGATTATTTTCAGGATCAACAAAGGTTTTGATAGCTGTTTGTATACTCTGGGCTAAAAGCTTGCCATCATCTGAACTGGCATAATAAAAGACTTGGGCACCTTTATACTTTTCTTGGGTAAAACTATTTTGATGAATACTTACTAATAAATCTGCACCACTATTATTGATAATCTGTTTGCGTTTGTTCATATCCTCACGTTTTTTATTAGAACTGGATTCATTGTACAACCCGTTTTCATCTTTTCTTGTCAATACAACCCGAGCACCACTGTATTCTAAATAGGCTTTTAATTTTTGGGTAATAGCTAAGTTAATTTCTTTTTCTAATTCACCATTCACTCCAACTTTTCCAGGATCAAATCCTCCATGACCTGCATCCAGCACGATCACATAAGGATCGTCTTCTCTAGAAAATACATTGATCACTCGGTTTGCATATAAAATGGTTGCTACCAAAAAAATAAGAATAATCAAAGAGATTAACCACATAAGTATATGTGATTTTCGAATAACAATTATCATAGGTCCACCAAGAGTTTTTTATAATATATTAATGTGTACATCCTTATTATGCATAGTCTCACTAATTTTATAAAAACATTCACCATTACCCATCACTACCTATGGCATATCATGCTATTCTTTTCTTAAATATTTTTTCAAAATACCCCATACCTCTGGCTTTTCTAGACCAATTTTCCAACCGGCTGCCCCTGCTAGCTCATACTTTTCCATAAGTTTGGCTTTCTCTTCTATGGATTTTTCTTCTTCTAACCAAATTTTATATGTTATAGCCTCTTGTTTGTATTCACCATAAAACTGCTTCACATCATCTAACCAAACAATTTCCGCTCCATTATCATCCAGTATTTTCTTAGCTCTTGACATGCTATAAGCTTCTGAAGAAACTTGGACATTGCCATCTTTTTCTTCTTCACGCCAACGCCTTGTATAATAGGGCAATCCAAGTATTACTTTTTCTTTTGGTACTTCCTTCAGTGTATTTGCTATACCATTCTCTACAAAACCTATGGATGCAACAGAACCACTTTTTGGTGACGTGGACCAATGCTCGTCGTAAGCCATAATAATCAAATAATCAATAACTTTGCCAAGTTCTGTACGATTATAATGGGCTGTCCAAGCTGATGGCACATACATATCTACCGATACAACAACACCTTGTTCTTTTAAATAAGGTGTCAGTTCTCGAATAAATTGCACATAATACTCACCATCTTCTTTTGCCACTCTTTCAAAATCTATATTAAGACCATCTAGCTCATAAATGGATACAAGAGCTAGAATCTGTTTAATGACCTTTTCTCTTTTTTCTGTACTACTTAATACATCATGGGTACGTTCAGGATTAAAGCCATTACTAAACAGTCCCCAAACACTTAATCCTTTTGATTTAGCATACTCTACATATTCTTTACTGGCAAGGTTACTAATATTACCTTCTGAATCTTTTATAGCAAACCAAGTAGGCGATATCACATCTAAACCATCTACATTCTCCAAAACTTTGCTAATAGAGTTATTAGCTGTGGGATTGGTGACTTGATGCCAAGCAATATTAATTTTGCCTTCAATATCCAATTTCACGGGAGGATTCACTTCCGTTTCCACAGGTTGAATGTCTGGATACACTTCACGAATTGTCCCTAACTGATTACGTTTTACATATCCTAACATACCTGAATCCGTTCTAACACGCACCCATTCATCATCTATTTCTCCGAAAATACGAACCTTATCATTTAATAGTAACATTTCAGCTATTTTACCCTTTATATCGGGGCTTATACGAACTTGAGCTTCTTTCTTAACTACAGAACTTTCCCCATAACGTTGTTCTCCACTATCAAGAACTAAAATGCCCTTTTCTTCATTAAAGCTATATTGCAATTCAGAAAAACCTTGAATAATTCCCATGGGTACATATGCCATGTCCGTATCAAATGTCATAATAGGCATATCCAGCTCCAATGGATTACTATTCACAAAATAAGTCAATTCTTCACTTTTCATACGAATAACCTGATTATTCGTGGTGTACGTTAGTGTACCTTCTTTTTCATCCCAATAATAATAAGGGTCTATGTAACTATTAATTAAATCTACCGGAAGATAAATGTTCTCTTCATGGACCTTAGGTCTATATTTTACATCAATATTCTTCTCTTCCATAATAACACTAATTTTCCCTTTTCTATAATAGGGAAATATTTCATCTAATGTTGCCGTATCCTTAGTCGGTAATCTCTCCATTACATACTGTGTTCCATAAAATGCACCTAGTGTAAGGATACAGAGCACCACCAGTATTGTCATAACTTTCTTCATTATCTATCACTCCTCTAAGGTATTATATCACAAAGTCCCTTCTGATTTAACATGAGTCGACAAGAAAATTATTAACAATTAATGAGAAAAAATAAAACCACCTTTTTCAACCCTATGTCCCTACCATTCATACCTGAATGTATGGGGTCTAACCATAGGCTAAATAAGCGGTTTCTCTTACTAAGAAGTGGTATAATTATACCAAACGATATATGGTGTTAATAAACGACTTTTGCGGCTTGTTGCTATTCCTTATAAACAATTCAAAGCAACAAACGCAACGAGAGTGCATTAATACCATATATCGTTTACCAAACTACCGTTATCGATTCTCTTCACATAACTTGCAAACCCATACTAATCCGAAATCTGCAAGTTAACAACACCTTCCTTCTTCTCCATTCCATACTGCACAAACAAAAATGCCCCAACCAATAAAAAGATATCCCCAATACTAATCACCTTAGGCAGAGGATAAGGTCTAAGCAACGGAATGATATCCGCTAACAGATAAGCTTTTGTCTGTACATTGCCTAATACATGACCAAGATCAAATGTCGCATTCACACCTTCTGGTAGAAATACAGGCATCTGCCCCCCATTTAAAGCAACAGGAATAAAATTAAACACCGTACCCATGCCTAATAACTTCATGGATAACATCTTGTAATTCATGAATAGCGGAACAAACAAGAGCACATATGACATGAAGTGCATAATGTAGAAGACCTGTTGGTCTAATTGTATAACCTTTCCATTAAGACGTATAGCAACAATCTGGAACATCTGACTTAATAAGATGAGGTACCAACCCCTCACCTCAATATGTTCAAAATTGGCTAGTCTACCTTTTCTTATGTATCCTACAATGATGGATAATACAACACCTTCAATTATCATGGTCTCATCCTTTATAAAACAGCTTCTTTTGTGGTCATAACATGTATGAATTTATCAACTAACTCAGGGTCAAATTGAGTCCCTTTGTTTTCTTCTAATTCTTGTAATGCCTCCAATATGGCCATGGACCTTTTATAAGGTCTATCAGTGGTCATGGCATCAAAGCTATCAGCAATAGAAAGCAATGCTGATTCAATTGGTATTTCTTCGTTTTTAAGAGCATCTGGATAACCTGATCCATCATATCTTTCATGATGGTGTCTAATGATATTTGATATTTCTTTTAGGGAATCCACATTGCTCAGGATTCGTGCACCCATGACTGGATGTTCCATAATAATATCATATTCATCTTTGGTCAGCTTCCCTTTTTTATTTAGAATAAAATCCGGTATACCAATCTTGCCTACATCGTGAAGTAATGCTGCTGTTCGTATCATTTCAACTTGTCTCTTTTTCATCCCTATGCCTTTCGCTAATCGTACGGCATAATCTTGAACACGGGTAGCGTGACCACCTGTATAAGCATCCTTTACTTCTAAGGCGTCATTCAGTGCATGAATCGTCTCCATAGCCATGGACTGAGATTCAAAATAGAGTTTAAAGGAATACCTTGCTACAAGCAATGGTGCAAAAAATAACACCACAACACCTTTTCCATAATTAATATCTGCTAGAGCCATAATAATACCTAGTGCACCAATCCCCAGTAGACTAGGTACAATACCTTTGATATTATTTATAAAGGTCTCGACTATATTTTTATTATGCATAAGGTTAATCATAATTGCCACTAAAAAAGAATTAAGGATTTCACAGATTAAAATAATTAATAGTACTGACGGCACTAATTCTGTTAACGACGTGGCTTCAGAATAGCCAACAGCTCCGTACAATATTTCCCCGGCAATACCAATAACTAAAATAACTTGTGAAATGTTAAAGACTGTCCTAGAAATCTGTGTATTCAGTAGATGCCTCCTAGTGCCTTCAATAACAGGCATTCTAAAAGCAAAACCTATACCCGCAACAATAGCGCCTACTAATGGACCACAAATGATCATAGACGTAACCGTTACTGCTAGACCAACTGAAACTGCAACACCTGATGGAAAAGATATTAAAAATGTTTCAGTTACTGTAGCAAGAATCCCCCAAAAAATAATGTCTTCCCAAGACGTTATTTCGTACTTATTATACAGGAAATATAATACTGCAATCGCTAATATACTGATTGCACATATATAAATCAACATACTTGATTTAATCTTCATTCTTATACCTCCACCCAGAGCAAAAGTGACCTCGTCACATAAAAATTTCAAGTAAAACAGAAAGTAGAACTTTCCAATATTAGCGCATGAGCGGTCATATCGCTATATAACATGATCATTTGATTCTATTTATATAAAAAACCGACCAATTCTTAACACAATTTATCTTACCAAACGCTAATCCAAGCACCTGCTGATAAAACTAATGACAATATACTTACTAATGCTACCATAACTTTTTTCATGAAATATAGCCTCCTTTAGATATTATCTCTGCTAAACCGCTATATAGCAGGCTATATTCCTCTCCGCTAGTCTTTCAAAAAAAATATTATAGAATACAAAGTATAGAATCGGTCGGTCCCTTATAAACTAATTGGTTAACTGTAGAATGTGACGATTAATAGCGTCCATGGTTGCCCTCGCAAGAGCTTCTCTTGGATCACTACCAATTTTGGCTGAACCTGTATATATTTCTTCCCTGCCATTGTATCTTGATGATATGCTAACAACCATGATGTCTATATTGGATAAGCTCACTTTTCTAGCATCCTCAAATACGAACACATCCTCTATCTCACAATGGTTTTCTACTGCTCTAAGTACTGTATTACCAAGTATACGATTAATATTGCTTGATGTGTTCACCCCAGACATACTGCTTTCATAAACTTGTCCTGCTTTTTCAAGTACGACACGTACCTCCACGTTTGAACCGTTGTTATTAAACTCTATGCTTTTTAGCTTTAACCTTGGGTCACCATCATTTTGTACCATATCACTCTTAATCTGAGCAATACTCACTTTCTTATAATCAATTGTCACATCAAACTGTGATATAAGAATAGCTTCAATATCTCTTAATATTTGTTTGGGATTCCTTTTTAGATCAGATACGATATGAATCTCTTCAATGCTCTCTTGGTCATCTAAGACAACCTTGCAACCTTGAACAGACCGAATCTTTTTTAGATAATTCTCCATCATCTCTACATTCATGATGAATCAGCCCCCTTTCGATACGCGTATATATTTTTTATTTTTATCTCCTAAACATCCCTAGTGGATAAAGGTCAGAAATGGATATGCTTGTATCTCTATAAATAAGTGTATATTTAAGTATCTTCATGGAGTAAATATACATTGTGAAATGCTTGTTCATATTTTGTGCCATGACTTTGTTTACTTGCAAGGACAAAGTCACAACAAGGGTAGGAAAATTTATTTTAACACTTTATTCCTCGTGCATGACAAAACAACACGGTGTATTATAAATTATATAGCATTCTTACCGTAATTTCAATAAATATGGTTGTATTTAGGATAAATATACCAAAAACACCTTATCTTACTAATAAATACAGGTACATTTAACCGATAAAATCAAATATCTCATTAAACATGTGCTCAATTTCTTCTGGTGTAAGCCCTTTTACATTTTTTCCACCATTTGCTTCTTCAGGTATCAAAATAGGTTTTGTCTTACTGTAATCCTCCAATTGATTCGTGACAGTAATCCTATATCTTTCATTCTCTAATATGCACGTTATTTTATAGATATATTGTTGATAAATATACATTTGTAAGTTTATATCAAAGGATTCCTGCTCCATGAATGTTTTAACATCTTCCCCCATCCTCTTTTTACTTAGGTAGGTTATTTGATCTAATAAGGAAATACAATCCTCTTTTGTTAGGCTCAGCGTTAATTTCTTAGTCGTTATCTTTTGTTCATAGGTATGTTTGCCTACGGTGATAATTTCATTCCCCGCATCAATCACCTGATCCTTTAAATCTTGTAACACCTGATTTACTGCATCTGTAAACGGTTTATCCAACCCCTTAGAATTACTATGTGAATCATCATAAATATATTGACTACCCTGTCCAGGTGTTTTGTAGATAAGCCTTTCATTTGTTTTGTAGATTGTACCCATACTTTTATCTTCATCTAATACATGAAAACGAATAAAGGGTTCAATAACCATAAGCCCTTTTTCTTGATCAAGGGTACCACTGTATAGCAGGCTTACCTCATTAATGACGGAGGTATCTTCTACCTTATCCATAAATTCTATCTGGCCATAGATCTGATACTGACCTTCCATTAGATGTTGTAGCCCTTTCATTATGCTATATGTATAAGTAGGTTTAAAACTCATGGAGAAGTTTGTCCATAGAATTAAAATGATAAATAGACCACTAATAAGTAGAAGTGGTATGTTCTTACGTATATACCCTTTCATGCTACATCCTCCAAGCCTTGTTTCTGTCTTGTACTAACATAATGGATACATTATCTCCTGCTCCATTATCTAAAACCCGTTGATAGAGGCCATCAACAATTGCCTGTAATTCTTTTTTTCGTCGTAAGCCCAGATAGATTATTTCTGACATGACTTGATGACTTATATAGTTATAGAGTCCATCGCTACACAATAAATATAAATTCTTCTCTTTGTTCTGATTAACCTGTGTGTAAGGATATATGTGCTCCTGTATACCTAAACATTGGGTTAATACATGCCTATATGGGCTATTGGTATTCATCTTCTGATGATGGATTTGTTCACGTTTATCCATCAATGAGTGATCCTTGGTTACTTGAATCATTTCTTTATGGTTTTTTGTATAGATTCTGCTATCTCCAATATGCGTCATCACATACTTATCCCCATAGATGATGAGTACCGTTAAAGTTGTCCCCATGATGACATCATTAAAGGTTCTTATCTGTTCATTAATCTTCAAGAAACACTTGGCTAAACTGCTTTTTATCCTATTCCATATAGCCTCAGTTTCAAGCAAAATAGGTTCTAAGTCATAATCCCACCACTTGGTTATTTCTGCTATAGCCATGGTACTAGCCACTTCTCCATGGGTATGACCTCCCATACCGTCAGCAACAGCAAACAAGCCGAATTCCCTCGAACCTACTTGTCCAATTTTAATGAGTATACGATCTTGATTAACTTTTTTCACAAGACCTGTGTGGCTAACCACACCATATTCAATCGTATTTCTCATTCACATTAATTCCTTTCTCCAAGCCTACCACCAATGAATAGGTCTATCAATCATTACAAGGTTCGTTGTACTTGTTATTCATCTTATATACCCACAGCAAATCAACATTTATTTTCTATATCCTATCTCAAAAGTATAGGTACAGTTGGAAATACTAATCTGGCTACCGTCATATAGGGGGTATTCTTTATTACTAACGAGAGGTTCTTCATCCAAAAATGTACCATTTTTAGAATTCAGGTCTATGATATAATATTGATCTTTTTCTTCAATAATCTTACAGTGAATACGACTTACGGAACTATTCTCCATGACATAATCCACCTGATTCTTAAGCTTCCCAATAATAAAAGGGTTACTGGCAATGATAATCTTATCAATTATATCCCTGTCTTTACGCACAAGACAAGGTTTGGTTTCTATTCCTATACCACGCTGTGCCGCATCTAATAGCTCCGTATCTTCGCTATCTGTGAACGACGCTCTGGTTACATGTTCATTAACAAGTTGTTCTTTATACTGAATATCATCATATTGCCCCTTCTTGCCTATGCTATTTAGGCGCATCCCTACCACATCATCCTTTTGTATTCTTCCAGGTTGCTGAATAGGCTGTTCATTCGTTGTTGATGTTCTATTCCTTTTTTGTTGTTTAGGGTTGCTTTGGTGAATGGTTGATTGGGAGGGTCTATTATACACTTTTTGCTTATGCATATTAATGGAAGGCTTGATTGCTTCTTGACTTCCTTTGACTTGCTTAGCTTGCCAATGATCATAGAGTTTCTTGGACCCATATAGATTAAGGGCCATAAGCATGGCAATAGACGCTAGCAAAGCATCTAGTCTCAGCGAACCATCTGTCTCCGAATGAAGTATACCGTTTTTTAATACTATTAGAAATAGAAGTATAACCAAAACTTGAATGAGCCCAATACCTAAGTAAGGTGACGAAAGTGCTTCTTTTTTTAAGGGTTTATCATTACCTGTTTGACTTTTAAAAGCCCCTTTGTTAGGTTGTTTGGCATGTTTTGTGTTACTCATTGCCTTGACCTGTTTTCTTTCCTTTTGTTTTGGCTTATCATTCTTCTTTCTATTTTGTCTAAAAGCATTCGTCTTAGGTAATGGCTCGTCAGCACCTACCAATTCTTGTCGTTGTTTATTACGTTTAATCAGTTGTTCAATAACCTGTCTATCTTCATTCTCTTGTGGTGTTTTACTCGGTTGACTAAATTGCTTTATGTTGTCTTTTCCATTGGTATTTTCTTTGTTTAACCTATCACACTCATTTGCTTGAGTACTATTTGAATGCATTGGGTAATTTTGTGAATCCATATGGGAATGGGTCACTGCTTTGTGTAACCGTTGCTTATTGTCATCTTCTATTGCATCAATGGACTTATTTTCTACGAGATGACTTATGGTAGGCTGTTGCGTTTTCTGCTCTACTTCACGATGGTCTTTGTTTACCATCATTTCTACCTGAACGAGATCAAAATCATCTTTTTTAGATGCCGTAAAAAGCTTATGAATCATCATAACCCCTTGAACATCATCTTGATTAACTTTATCAAAAAAATATTCTATAAGTACTCTAAGATCGTTTTGTATGTCGTTCTTTTCATCTTCATAAGGTATGTATACAAACTTAGGTTTAAAATCATGAGGTGATACATAGATCATCTCAGGCTCCAAATTAATCTTAAGGCTACTTAAAAAATACTTGTTACAATCTTTCACAATGGCTATTAATGTGTTGAAAAAATGACACATATCCCCATAACTAAGTTTCTTTCTCTCAAGAGTGGTTGTTATGAGTTGTTTAGATGTAATGTTGTAATAGAGTTTCTTCTCACCATTAATCGCTAGTATATGAAGGTCCAAAAAGGAATCAATAGGATTCCTTTTTATCATCTCCACTTCATATTCTTGTATAACGCGGGTAGCCTCCCCCTGTATGACAAGGTAGCTACTGATAGCATCTCGTTCATAGGTCATATGAGTGTTTGATTTCATGATGTACCTCTTTTCTTAAATAATGATTGCAATTGATAATACGCTTAATTTGATATCTTGAATTAAATTTTATTTACGTCACCATTTATTTTAATAAATATGTTTTTAACTAGCGTTCCTAATTGATCCTTAAAAATAACTGCAATAGCGATTAACACAATAATAATCAACGCAATCTCCACAATACCTAATCCATCTTCCTCATTCCAAAATCTCTTTAAATGCTTTAACATCTGTCTTCCTCCCGTATCTTTTTTGCGGTTTCATCATTCATATCATCTCTCATGGCTAATGTATAGATGCTTTCTCTTATGTGCTACACGCACATACTTATAGTTCTGCTAACCCATATACCTGTTACGATAATAATCAAATGATTAACCTTATTTTTTTATATATATTTAAAATAATTTGAGGTACTTTAAGCAATATATATGTACTACTTATCACCCCTGAACCCACTTTACATCGTAAAGGACATAAAAGCAGGAAGCATGACAATAATAATGATGATCATAAACATAATCCCCATAGGCAACAGTAACTTAGAACTTGCTTTTTCCCCTTCTTTTTTGGCAACATTCTTTCTTACTTCCCAAGCTTCATTAGCTTGTCCTTGAAGGGCCATGACCAGGGTATCATTACCTTTTTTAAGGTTTTGAATGATAACAGAAGTAAAGCGCATCATTTCAGGTATTTTACACCGTTTACCGAAATCCTCGTATGCTTTGGCTTCCGAAACACCATTTTGTATATCTTGAAGAGCCACCAACATCTCTTCATATAGGAATAGGGGACTTTCCCCTTTGTTTAACTGATTCACATAATCCTTACCAATGCTTGTCCATGCACGACTAAGTGTCATACCTGCATTAATGAGTAACGTCAACTTAATGACAAACTCAGGAAAGGATCGCCTAATCTGAAAATTTCGATGATCTACTTTCTTCTTAAGCTCATAGTCTTTTAAAACGGTAATAAAGATAATAACCAAAATACCTAACATAAAAAACTTTAATCCACTATTACTTTTTGTTTCAAAAAGCCATTTAACTTTTGCAGAATGTCCATCAATAGACGTTGGAAGATTCACATTTTTATCCGATTGCTCAAGAAGTTGTTCAAATTCTAATTGCTCCTTCAGCGCTTCTTCTACTAATTGTAACTTCTCCTCTTTGGTCAAGGTTTTCGGATAGACTGTCATGGTGACGGTCTGTTTATATTCTTCTCCAGCATAGGTAAGTACTGCTGTTACAGCAGCTTCCTGCCCAGATTTGGTGATGTTTTCATAATTTAATTCACCATTTCCTTCAATATACATTGGTGTATCAATGATCCATTTTATTTTGATATTTGTATCCTCGTAGCGGTCAGGTAGATAAAGCTGACGATGGACTACTTTGGCGGTGCCGCTTCTTATAACAACCAAATCTTTAAGGTGCTTAGCTGCTTCCTTTAGCATCTTCACAGCTAGTTCCTTATGAGGCGTCTCTTCTGGGACAAGAACAGTAAAATCTCTTATCTCTTTCTCGCCATCAAGCTCAATCTCCGCTTGTAATTCATAAGCTTTATTGCCTTCACCGATAGCTGGTTTATTCAATCTATTTTGATGAAGAGGACTACCTTCACCACTTTGAAGACTTACCAAAAGGGTTAGAAATAGTACACCCATTAACATCATGATACCTAAGGCAAATTTCTCAGCCTCGTACATCCTTAACCGATAATTGTATTCCCGCTTTCCATAAATCAATAAAATATTTTCACTTACTTTTCGATGTGGCTTAATACGCTTATCAAATAATTTGTCCATAAGCCATAGGGATGTAGGCATTAGATCTTTTAGCTTATATTCTTTTTTATTGACATAGTGCATATCTTCTTGGTACATATTCTTGGTTAAAAAATAGAGAAGGAAAATAAGTATTAGTCCAACACCACAAATAATGCTAATGACCATAACTACACCTCAATATCCATAATTTTTTGTCCTATCTTATAACTTACAAGAAACAGTAAAAGGCTGACTGTCATAAGAACTCTTCCTTGTAGAGATGTATACATCACATTCAAGTATCCAGGTGATGATATTTGTAGATAAACAATAATTAAAGGCACAAGTAAACTCAGTATTTTTTGTTCAAATTGCTTGCTGGCAACCAGTACCTCTATTTCATTTTGAATCTCCATCTTCTCACTAATGGTTCTAGATGTATAAGCAATAATACTAATAATATTGCCTCCTGTACGCTTAGCTGTTGTAAAGACATTAGAGAAATTAGATATGTCATCAATAGAAGCTCTTTTAGCAAAATCCTCTATTGCTTCTTCAATGGTTTCATTCATTTCGATTTTGCGTACAATGTATTCTAACTCCCTAATAATCGATGTATGGGGATCTGGATAAAGAATTCGTAGATCCTTCAAAACAGCTTTAAAAGCACTCTCTATGGATTTTCCTGCTCCCAAGGAAGATGATAATGCATAGATCATCTCTTTGAATTGTGCTTTAAGGGCTTGTTTCCGTTTCTTTATAAGATCAGGTTTCTTGAACTTAGGATATAATAACCCTAAAAAAGAGAGTATAAGCGCAATGATATGATAGTTATAAAACAATAAACCCATCATATAGATGACGCACATAGCTAGAAGCGTATATTTAAGACGCTCTACGACAGACAAATCATATATATCATAATCTATAAGACTCTGATGTTGTTGTTTTTGAAATAGTGATTGTATATTCATCCTATGTCACCAATTTCTATACCTGCCATCTTTAATTTTTCTTGATGGATCAGCGTATTCCCCGTCTTCATAAGTTGTCCCTCTACTTGTTTCTCTTGTGTCTCACCTGTCTCTTGAAACTCAAAAAGTGGATTCAGTATAATCTCACCATGGCTATATCCCTTTACTTCAACGATTTCAAGGACTCTTCTTGATTTGTCTCTAAGCCTTCCAAGGTGGACCATAACGTCCACTGCTGATGCTATCTGTTGTCTAATGGCTTCAAGAGGCATATTAGCACCTGTTAAGATCATGGTCTCAAGTCTACTGAGCATATCTTTTGTAGAATTGGCATGTCCTGTGGATAAAGAACCATCATGGCCTGTGTTCATGGCTTGGAGCATATCAATGGCTTCCGCTCCCCTTACCTCACCTACAACAATACGATCTGGTCGCATTCTCAGAGATGATTTAATCAAATCACGAATGCTGATTTCGCCTTTACCCTCTACATTCTCATTTCGTGTCTCTAATCGTACCAAGTTGTCAACGGATTTAATCTGCAATTCAGCCGAATCTTCTATGGTGATAATACGTTCATCTCTGGGAATGAAATTGGATAATACGTTTAGAAATGTTGTTTTCCCCGAGCCTGTACCCCCACAGATAAAAATATTGTATTTGGCCTCTACCAACTGCTGTAGTATCCTTGCTATTTCTTCTGATAAGCTTCCCCATTTAATAAGTTGATCCATGGTAATGGGTTTGTCCGGAAACTTACGAATGGTTACGATGGGGCCATTGAGGGCTATTGGAGGTAGAACGATGTTAATCCTTGAACCATCAATTAACCGAGCATCTACAATAGGTGATGCCTCATTCACCACCCGATTTACCTTAGCAACAATTTGCTGAATGACATCCTCAAGTTTAATTACGCTTTCAAAAGAACGCTCTATTTTCTTAATACGTCCATTCTGCTCTATGAATATATCATCTTTTCCATTAATCATAATTTCTGTAATGGATGTGTCTTCTAATAAAGGTTGAAGAATATCTAGTCGCCTTATAGCATTAAATATTTTGCTACCTAATTCATGCCTCTCAGACACGCTTATATAGGTTTCCATAGATTGTTCCTTGATAATGCGATCAATCATTTCATGGATGTCTGCATCCGTAGGATCCTTGGATAAATCCATTTGATCTCTAACAAGATTTTTTAGTCGCTGTATCTTATCGTCGTTCAATATGCATCCCTCTCTCCTGATGATGAAAGTCCCATATATTGTCCCAAAGCACTTCCTAATACCCCATTAAGATTTAATGGATGATGATCATCCAGCCTATTCATTGTATCATCAAAGGGTATGTAGCCTGTGACATGTAATCCGCCTAAGGATGTCAGCTCCAAACTCTGACTATCTGTGTTCGCATTGACCATCAGGCTAGCCTTCTCATGTAAGAAATCCATTCCCATTTTATTAAAGTTATGAAAGAGTTTTTCAACCTTATACACAGATAATGGTTGTTCATTGGTTACTAGTATCAATTGCTGACACATTTTTAATAATTTTATGTTTCTACTACCCAAGCTTGTATCAAAATCTATGACAATACGCTCATAGATTGAATGTTCTCGTATGTATGTTATCAACCCCACCCATTCCTCTGTGGTAACCTCTCTCATATCTTGATAACATGATACCGGTGAAAAATAATGAAGCCCTGTTTGCTCATCTAGGGATTTTAAGCCTTCTATTTTAAGCATCAGGTTTGTATGTTTTTGTTTTACAAAATAGAGTAAATCAGAAAAATTATAGGATAAATTATCTTGTAATAAAGAGCCGTAGGAAGCTAAATCTTCTAAGCTAAGTAATAGAGTTGGTATCTGGCTCTGAGCTAATAGCCTGGCCATGGTTACCGCTATAGTTGTCTTCCCTACACCACCTGCTGGTGAATAGATTCCCATAACCATAGCTTCTGTTGCTACATTACTAACAATCACCTCATCCTCACTGTACTCCGAAAAAATACGCATCAATTGATTCCCCAGCTCATCTCCTGGTTGGTATTTATTAATGGATGGATAATCTTTCAATGGATCTGGCAAACGGTCTGTAGCATTAAGTAAAACAGTAACTTGTACACCTGATAACGCTATATCATCCGTTATCCAATCAGGTGAAATCAACAAAATATCACCTTGATTATGACTTAAATATTCTTTTAATAATTCTAGATTCGTAAAAGACACGATATGAAACTTTCGTTTACCCCATGATGATAAGTATTTCATGATGGCATTGATGTATCCTAGATCATCATCAGCTAATATGAGCTTTAATTCTACCATGGCTAATCCCCTTTCTATGCTTTATCATCCTATAAAATGATATACCGCGTTTATGTCGACTATCATTTGCCATAGAGTGCCTAGACCAATGGCGTAAGATAAACGAATGACATGGCTCTTATCCTTTTTATGCAAATCATCATACTGACCTACTCGACCCGTTATAAAGCAATTGCGCAAGAAATTAAAAAAGTGCCTCATACGTATTAAAAAGTTTCTATGATAACACATTTTTATAAGAGCCATTATCCCAGCTAAAATAAGCATATATAGACTGGCCTCCTTAACAAATGTAATACCCATGATACTACTTATGGCACTTATAAGCTTGATATCTCCAGCCCCTAGAACGCTTAACATAAAAAAAACAAAAAGAATGACGATAGGTATTAACAAACCAGTAGCCCAATACCCTATTCCTACAACGCCTGACTGCCATACATTGACTACAAATCCAAATATGGTAAATATAATTAGAATATTATTCTTTATTTTATAACTTCTTGTATCCGTATATACAGCTAATAAGATTAATATGCATACCAATGCATACTTAATAAAAGATATCATTGCCAAGTCATCCTTCCTTTGCAAACATCTATTCATTCAATCAACTTATTTTTTTATTAATTTAATTAGGAATTTTAAGACATAATAGAGATAACGATACTATAATTCGTTATGATTAATTTATGTTCCCTTTTTTACTACCCATAAAAAATATTATAAAGAATTATAGACTAATTGTAAAGATATTTTTGTTATTTTCATATATTTTGTTGAATTTTGTTTTTATATGATAACGTTATTCATTTAAGAACTAATTGATAACACAGCATACTTATAAGTTTTCTGACAGCATCTCATGCAAAAAGGACCTCTTACCAACATAACATATATGGGTAAGTGGTCCTTATTTTTAAAGATATTTGTCGATTATTGCAAGTGAATATAATAATACAAATCCCGGAATCCCTAATAAACCTATTACAAAACCATTGACAACATTCATGCCAACACCTAGGTCAAGTCCTTTCAAAACGTAGTTAAACCCGTATATAGCAGCTAATCCAATACAACCTTTAATCAAAACAAGTAACAATTTTTTCACTGGTTTCATAAGCATCGAAAACAATATGATGATAAGTACTAATATTAATATCCAAATAACTAACTGATTGTTTTCACTCGACCCCCTTTACCCTATGATAGTTATCCACAGTTCTTTTGTTAATGAGGCAATTTATCGACAGTACATGTGTAACCTATTCATTTTGGACTTTTAATCATGTTACATTATATGTCCACTTTTATAATATATGCTTAATTTACGATTATGCTTTGCAGCTATATCTATAAGTAACTATCTAAGTTTAGCAATAATATTCATGCGTTTAGCTTCACTAATAAGATACTGATACTTTAATTGCATGGCTTTTACTTCATAAATGCAACTATCAATAAGGTCTGGATCTGTCACCACATCAAAGTTATTGTACGCATTATCAAGAGCTCTTTTTGCAATATCAATGTTTTTAAGTATTAATTCTTCTTCACTTAATTTATTTAGATTTTCATGGTCATGCTCATAATTTAATTGACTTCGCATTTTTCACTACCTCTTATAATTATTGTTTTATTATATAGTATAGTCAAAATTTACAATTTTATTCTTTTTTTACCAAAAGATACTACCCTCTAACTGACTTCTCAGATCGTAGTCAGGATGGATTTGGTAACCATCTTTTTGAAAAATACTCCGTTCAAAACGCATGAAAAGCCAAGAATATAGCCCTCTAGACTATTTATATTCTTGACTTTAAGTATTAACCACGAACTCCATGTTGACTCATTTTAGTAATCATTGTTTTCCATACTAGCGAATTTAGTAAATTGTCCCATCCAGACAAGATGTACCGTTCCTGTTGGACCGTTACGTTGCTTTGCGATAATTAATTCACCTTGATTCTTAGCTTCTGTTTCAGGATTATAATACTCATCACGATATAAAAACATAACCACATCGGCATCCTGCTCAATAGCTCCTGACTCACGAAGGTCTGATAACATAGGTCGATGATCAGCTCTCGATTCACAGGCACGACTAAGCTGCGATAAGGCAACTACTGGTGCTTCCATTTCTCTTGCTAATGCCTTTAATGATCTGGATATTTCTGATATTTCTTGCTGCCTTGATTCCGTTTTACCATTACCACTCATGAGCTGTAAGTAGTCAATGAGAATAAGATTTAATCCTTTTTCCATCTTAAGCTTTCGGCATTTTGCTTTCATTTCTGAAATGGTAATACCTGGTGTATCATCAATGTATATAGGCGCTGCGGATAAAATACTTGCTCCAGTAGCAAGCTTTGCCCAGTCTTCATCTTCCAAATCACCCGTACGCACCTTCTGAGCATCTACCATAGCCTCTGAACAAAGAAGACGATTAACTAACTGTTGCTTGGACATCTCCAGACTAAATATTGCCGTAGCTGCATTTTCTTTAATAGCCGCATGCTGCGCTACATTCAGTGCAAAAGCCGTTTTCCCCATAGAGGGTCTTGCAGCAACCAAAACCAAGTCTGATGGTTGTAACCCTGCCGTTTTATAATCCAGGTCAATAAATCCTGTGGGTATTCCTGTAACTTTTCCTTGATTCTTGTGGATACTCTCAATTTTATTAAGAGTAGGTACCATTAAATCCTTAATAGGTGAGAACTCTTCTGTACGCCTATCTTGCACAATATTAAAGATACGCTCTTCTGCTGTACCAAGAACTTCTTCCAGATTCTTAGTACCATCATAGCTATCTGCAATAATCTCTTGATTCGTTCTAATTAATCGTCTAAAAACAGATTTCTCTTTAACAATTTGAGCGTAATTTTTAACATGGGCTGATGTCGGTACGGACATAGCCAAATTAGAGAGGTGATTAACCCCGCCTATCTGATCTAAAACCCCTTCATCCTTCAATTTATTCTGTAGTGTCACAAGATCTACAGGTTTATTACTATTATATAAGTCTACAGCAGCTTCAAATATTGTCTTTAGATCAGGCTGATAAAAATCATCAGAAATCAATATTTCTAGAGCTGACGAAATAGCCTCTCGATCTAATATCATAGAACCTATGACTGACTGTTCTGCCTCCATGCTATATGGTGGTAATCCTTTTATTTCTGTTTCCACCACGATCCCTCCATATCTAAACCTTACGCAAAATAATGTTTATCATCATTTTATTTTCACGCTTATTCAACCAATAATCTTAACCTATTTCAAAAGTATAAGAAACACATAGACCCAACATATAGAGGGTCTATCTAGATCATACACTAAGCTTCTTGAACTTTTACTGTTAATTCCGTCTTTACTTTGGCATTTAGTTTAATGGGAATAATATGTGTTCCTAATGCTTTTATAGGCTCTTTTAACTGCATTTTTTTCTTATCGATATCAAGATCAAGTTGTTCTTTTGCAGCCTTTGTAATCTCTTTTGTTGAAACAGAACCAAATATTCTTCCACCATCACCGGCTTTTACATGAATGGTAATGGAACTGCCCTTTATTTTCACAGCAAGCTCTTTTGATTGTTCAAAAAGTTCTTCTTGCCTTCTCTTTTCTGATTGTTTTTTAAGCTTCATATCATTAATAGCCGCATTCGTTGCTTCTACTGCTAGTTTTTTTGGAAACAAGAAATTCCTTGCATAACCATCACTTGCATTAATGAGCTCACCTTTTTTACCTAGTTTCTTTACATCTTCTAGTAATATAACTTTCATTATTTTTCACCTTCCTCTAAGTATTCATCAATTGTCTCTTTCAGTATCTCTACAGCACCTTCAATGGTATAATCTTGAAGTTGGGCACCAGCCACACTTAGGTGACCCCCTCCTCCTAATTTTTCCATAATAAGCTGCACATTAATATCATCAAAAGATCGTGCACTCATGTAAATTGTACCATTAATATTAGTCAATACAAAGGATGCCTTAATACCTGATATATTTAATAATTCATCTGCTGCTTGGGCTGTTATAAGCTGAGGATTAGGCGCATCTGATGGACAAATAGTAATGGCCATCTTATCTTTATAGATTTCTGCGTCTCTTACAGCTGTCGCTCTTGCTTTATAAGATGCCATATCATTCTTAAATAACTTCCTTACTCGCACCACATCCGCACCATTACGTCTGAGATATGCTGCAGCTTCAAAAGTCTTTACACCTGTTTTAACGACGAAATTCTTCGTATCAACCGTAATACCTGCAAATAAAGCATCTGCCTCAATGGAGCGTAATTTCAGTTTATCTGAAATATAACGAAGAATTTCGGTCACCATCTCACATGTAGAGGAAGCATATGGTTCTATATAGCTAAGAACTGTATTTTCAATATGTTCAGCACCAACTCTGTGATGATCAAATACAACCACATTCTGAGTATAGTCCAGCAGTTCTTCACACTCTGTATAACTTGGACGGTTCACATCCACTATCACCAATAAGGTATTCTCATTTACAACATTAACAGCTTCCATATTATCTATAAATAAATCTTCCTCATAACGATCATCATCCATAAATCGGTCATATAGAGCCTTAATGGAAGAGGTGACCTCATTAAGCACTATATGCACGGGTTTATCCAGCAATCTAGCACAACTATAGATACCAATTGCCGCACCTAGTGAATCCAAATCTTGTACTTTATGTCCCATCACAATGACCTTGTCACAGTCTTCAATAAGTTCTCTAAAAGCATAGGCTTTTATCCGAGCTTTGACACGTGCACTTGTTTCTACGCCACGGGTTTTTCCTCCGTAGAAGAGAAATTTATCACTCTCTTTTATAACAGCTTGGTCACCACCTCGACCTAATGCTAAATCAATGGCGACTCGAGCAAAATCCATGGATTGAGTAAAGGAAAAAGCATTAACACCTAATCCCATACTTAGTGTTACAGGAAGTTCATTTCCAATATTAATATCACGAATCACATCAAGAATCGCGAACTTATTTTCATGTAAATCTTTTAAGTATTTCTTTTGGAATATAATCATGTACTTATCTTTTTCAAATTTACGTACAACACCATCAATTTTTTTAGCAAATTTATTAATATTCCTATCAATCAACGCTATTAGTAGGGGTCTCCTTACATCTTCAATACTTTGTAATGCTTCTTCATAGTTATCAATATAGAGTAACCCGACCATGGTTTTTTGATCTTCATTTGCTTGTTGAAGTTCTGTTTCTTTGGTTACATCAAAAAAGTAGGTGGCATAGATAACGCCTTGATCTTTCACGTTATCATAATCCCCAGCATCCTGAGTTGTTAGATGCCGCATAACAACTCTATAAATCTTATCTTCAATTTCTATCTCTTTTTCAAAAACCCCATCTTCTTCTACTGGCAATATAGCTGAGTTAAGTTGCGGAATAAGAGCATTGATATTTTTATCCAAGACTTTTTTATCCCCGATAACTGTTTCAAAAGCTTCATTAAACCAACGTATCCTTCCATCCATATCTACTAGTATATAAGGTATCTGAAACTTGAGCAAAAAATTCTTCTGAAGGCTACCAAAAGTAAATGCATAATGAATAATTTCACTAAGCAAATGGCGCTTAGAAAAAAAACTAATAAGTATACTTACAATAACGCCTATTAGAAAGAATATAGCTGAAATAATACCAGCTGCCATATCAATATAAAACATAATGAGGGTTAATATGAATAAAAATACCAAATAAATCATAGGCCATCTAAAATAATTTTTTAACTGCCTATTCAGTTGAATGTCCTTTTTCATATACTAATCTTCTCCTTTAACCTTTAAGAGATGTTATAACCTTACTATACATTGGGATTTGCTTTACTTAATCTTCTTCTAATTTGAAACGTCCCTTCAATAAAACCAGCTATAACAAAATAAGTCTTAAAGAAAATCAAACAAAATATGGACATCATGATTAAAAAGAATTTATGTTGTTTGCTTTCTGTGCGCATAATCATGAATATCTCGAATAACATACCTAATAAAAATAACATAAACACAAGAATAATCATCAAATTATTGGTAGCCACTAATAAAAAGCTGCTACTATCTGTAATAAATGCTTTTATAATCAAAACACCTATGAGAAAAAATATGATATTCCTTGATATTTTTATATTAAGAATATTTTTCAGTTTGAATTCATCGAATACCATTCGATTTGCTATTAATCTAATAATCAGTACCATCATAAATGATAATCCCATACACATCATATACAACATGGCAGGATAATAATATTTCATAAAGGAAAAAGTACCTTTAAGAGAATCCATCAATAAGGCATATTCCTCTAACGTCTTCGTATTATCGACTATGAAATTCCCATATACCTTTATAAAATCAGCTTCTACAGCTTCAATTACTTGATAGTAATATGCTATAATATCTATGCCATACCACATTTTTAAAATAGCTATTATGCCTATAATACACCCGAGTAGCACTAAACTAAATATAGCAACTGTATCTTTAAAAGAAAGCTTTAGGTGAATAAGATAACCGAGCATAATCTGAGGTAGGATGACCAATAAGCCATTAATGACTACTATATCTTTACCTAGAAATAAACCAATAACTATAACAACTAGACATAAACTGCCTAACAGCTCTCGGTCCATGCCGTATTTTATTATATATATCGCAGCAGGTATACACACAATGAGACCAAATATAATCATACCTGGTATCGCATTTAATACATAAGCAAAACCTATATTCAGTACAAGTATTGCTGTCATAAGCGTATACCGTGTTCTGCTTTCTTTTGTCATAATAACCTCCTCAAATAACCACACACCTTATTATAAATGCCTAGATTTATTTAGATGTTTTGATAATAAAGATATTTCATTTGACCATTCGTCGTTTTCAGGGTTCTGCAAAGTTGCTAAACGCAATTTATTGATAAGCTTCATATCTAAAGCTTCATTAGATACCCCTAACTTATCAGATAATAAATACGAAAGAATAATAACATCTGCTAAAATATCAATATTTTCATTGTGGCAATCCCTTTTCCCCTCTGCCATGTTAGAAAACAGTGCAGATACGTTGGATAATAATTGACTTTTTAAATTCTCTATAATCTTAATTGTTTTCGTAATGTCAAAGTCGCCATTATACATAGCCATAATAACAGTCCCCTTTTTATATTATTGACTTTCTGCTTCTTATTTATCGGTTTCTTTCTAGTTTACTAAGCCAGTCTATAAATTGAAGTTAACTATTCTATGACCAAGATCAAATCTACTTGTCCATCCTTATTATACCATCTAATAGAACATATGAAAAGTTTAGATTCATTCATCTAAAACAAAACTATACTATTAAAAAAGACTCTGAGAATACTCAGAGCCGTTTATATCTATTAGTCAAGTGTATAAGGCATTAAAGCAATGTGTCTAGATTGCTTAATGGCTATTGTTAAAGCTCTTTGATGCTTTGCACAATTACCAGTAATTCTTCTAGGAAGAATTTTTCCTCTTTCAGAAACATAACGCTTTAACTTGCTCACATCTTTATAGTTAATTGTCGCTTTTTTGTCTGCACAAAAAATACAAATACGTTTTTTTCTTCTTCCGCCTCTTCTTTTTTGAAAAGCCATGGTTGTACCTCCTTTTTCAAAAATCATTTAAGAATCGGCTTGAATCTAGGATTCAAACGATCTCTTACAGTTATTTTTTAATCGATGAATTTACAAACATCCTTAAAGGATATTTATATTAAAATGGTAAATCGTCTTCAAAACTTTCGTCTATCGGAACAAATCCATCAGCTTTTTTAGATGGTGGTGCTGGAACAGAAGAACTAGGCTCTGTAGCCATTCTATTCTCAAAAGAAGCTTTGCTCTCAGCAAAATATTGCTCTTCCGCAATAACTTCTGTGATCCACTTTCTATTGCCGTCTGGATCGTCATAAGTTCTTATTTGAAGTCTACCTACTATTGAAACCTGCTGACCTTTCTTAAAGAATTTCTCAGCAAATTCTCCTGCTTTTCCAAAGGACACAATGTTAATGAAGTCAGCATCCGGCTCGCCTTCACGTTTAAAACGTCTATTGACTGCTAATGTGTATCTTGCAATAGCAAGTGGTTGTGCAGCTTGTGAGTATCTTACTTCTGGGTCTTTGGTTAATCTACCCATTAATATAACTTTATTCATAACATTACCCCCTTGAAATTACTAGTCTTCTAAACGTCTGAATAAGAATCTTAGAACTGGTTCCATAATACGAATTCTTTTTTCAACCTCAGCTGGTGTATCAGAAGCTGACTCGAATTTGATGAAGTAATAGAAACCTTCTTTGATTTTTTCAATCTCATAAGCTAGTCTTCTTTTTCCCCAGTCATCAACCTCGCTGATTGTACCACCGAATCGATCAACATAACCTTTGATTTTTTCCAAAGTTGCATCTCTAACCTCTGTATCAACTGTTCCGTTAATTACAATTGCTAATTCATATTTGTTCATGTATGACACCTCCTTTTGGACTTTGGCCCTTATCTTACATAAGAGCAAGGATAATTATTGTAAATAGCTAGACAGAATAATTCTATTCTACTATCTACGCTACCTTACATATATTAGCACAGTTTCTTAGATAGCACAAGAGAAATTTTATTTTTTATCTGCTATCTTCTATAATATTTAATTCTATTACTATACGACATATAACCTTGCTATCCTTTGCCGATTATACGTTAATTAAATGAATTCTTGATTCCTTTTAATTTTTTTTATGTTTTTCTCCAGTTTTTTTCTAGGAATCATGACTTGATGTCCACATCCTAAACATTTTATTCTAAAATCGATGCCTGTTCTAAGCACTTCCCATTCATTACTTCCACATGGGTGCTGTTTTTTCAATAATACTACATCATCAATTTTGATATCCAATTAATCACCTCTCAACATTTACTGTTCTGTGATGACACACTGTTACTTATATAATATAAGTCATTCATCAACACAATATACTACTTTTACTATTATAGAATAAACTCCTGCTCTAGTAAATACTAACGATTTATTCATGCAGTCAGATTATCTGTTTATCTTACTAAATCCTCCAATTATCCCACAAGCTCAAGGTGCATATTCACATATCCCATGATCATTTCAATCTTTTCCCTATCAAGACTGTCATATTCGTTCACATCATACCAGCATATGGTTTTATTGTTAGTATCCATCTTTAATAAGGATGGTTTTAATAACCCTTTTTGATTTTTGCACCAACCACATCCACTACATTGGAAACTTGTTTTATAAAAATCCTCCTGGACATTTAAAGGCTGATGATGAATGATAGGAACTATTCGAGATGTTGCAATAAATCTTAATCGGATTTTCAGAGGATTAGATGCTTTTAAATCAAGTATGAATGCCATTAATGCAGAAGATTTTATTGCCTTATTCGTATAACGCACCTCAAAATTTAATACATGAGGCTCGTATACATAACGAATCTCAAAATCGTTATCCTCCATCATCCTATGAAGCATTGACATATTATCAAATTCTTCATTCTTATATAGCCTATTAAGAATTACCTCTATGCTAGGCTTAAATTGTGTATCCAATGCTTGAAAATCACACATTCGAAAACACATCTCACCTGCTTCATGGTTATTCTGACTACACTGTAATGCAAATAGATGTAATGCTCGTATCATACCTGGATTTTGGCTACATGTTATCCTAACGCTTTCATCGTCCTCCTGGATGCTTACTCCTAGTTGTGCTACACCTTCTAGAAGTTTTCTTTTTTGACGCTTGCCCGTTTTTAAGAATTTTTCTAAAAGAGCCTTATCACCCGTGATTGTATCACCACTTAAAACCCCTAGTGATGCAATCTTATAGATTAAATCTAAGAAATCTGATATCGGCTTTATTACTTTATCTTTAATGCGCTTAAATTCTTTGCTTTTGGAATGAAATTCCCCATTTTCAAAACAAATTTTATCAAAGGATTCAATTCCTAATGATATTGGTTTATTATATAGTGTCATATAAAAGTCCCTAAAAAAGTTATGTAAATCAACATGACTTGTGCTCATATCATCATCTATATCCCATAGTAACTCGAGATAAAATGCCGCTGTTTGCTCGTTTGCAAGACTTAAATTATCCATTATTCGCTTCATCACTATTCTCCTTATATCATTATTAGAACACCTAATTCAGTCATTTGACCTTATTTGTTCATAGGCTTCAATAACTTTAATAAAATCCTGAGCATCCCCGCCATTATCAGGATGATTGCGAAAATCACATAATATACTACTCTATTATTATAGAATAAAATCCTAATCTAGTAAATACTAGGGATTTATTCCTCTTATCATGTTCCCAACTTTCAATTAACTGTTATAACTAAACCCTTCTATGATTATACAGGATACCAACAATTTCACGGTTGTCGTATAACTTTTTCCCAATGAATTAAACAACAATCAGTAAATGTTTTACTTATTGTCATTTAACGACAGAGAGCGCAATTGTTTTTACTAGACATTTTTAGTAATGTTGTCTATATAGTATAAGCTTTTTTAATATTATCTATTGACATTAACTAATTGTTAAGGTAAAATATTTAGTAAATAATTGTATTGGCTTTTAGTGCACGTGTTTTATGGTCTAATATATTTGGTCATCGACATGGGTATTAAAAATAAAACTTTCATCTTTTCTGAGAGTACGCATCATATTATAAGGAGGGTTTTATAATGAAAAAATTTTTTATGGTTGTTATGATTATGGGTTTATTGTTACTGGTAGTTGGATGTGGTAAAAAAGGTGATGTCCTTCGACTTGCAACTTGGGATTCTGAGGAATCTCTAAAAACGCTAAAAGCTATCGCCGAAAAATTTGAAGAAACGCATCCAGATGTAAAAGTACAAATAGAAGCTTATGGTGATGGATTCGATAAGAAACTATCTGCAAGTTTTGGTGCTAAAAATCCACCAGATGTTATGTATATGTGGGATTTCCCAAAATATCAAGCATCATTAGAACCGTTGAATACATACATCGATAATGATGACTCTTTTAAAATTTACCATGATGATTTGTTCCCAGGACTTCTTAATTATACAACCATCGGTAATGATATTCTAGGCATGCCTGCTGGCTTTACATCTCATGTCATGTACTATAATAAAGCACTATTTGATCAAGCCGGTGTTGACTATCCTACAGATGATTGGACTTGGTCTGAACTCAGAGAAAAAGCAAAAAAAATATCCGAACTGGGTGATGATATTAATGGCCTTGCTCTATCAACCCAACCAGACCCCTATGACTTCGAGCAATTTTTCTGGGTGAATGGTAGTTCATACCTATCACCTGATGGAACAGCTATTGAAGGATACTTTAATAGTCCAGCCTCCATAGAAATGATGCAACTATTTGTAGATATGATCAAAGAAGGATCTGCATACGGTGCACAGAGTAAAATAAGTGACACGTTCAGAAACAACAAGTTAGCCATTCAAGAATCAGGTATATGGCCTCTTAAAAGACATTTAGAAGTCATAGGAAAAGAAAATCTAGGTATTGCTCCTCTTCCCCGAATGGAAAAATCAAAACCAGCCAACAGTGTTATTAATAGTTCTGGTATTTCCATGGCAAAAGATTCTAAGAACAAAGAATTGGCTTGGGAGTTTATCAAGTTCTATACATCACCAGAAGCTGTTAAAATGCGCTCAGAAGTTGATTTACCTGTTCTTAAAAGTGTCGCTAATGAGCTTGGCTATCTAGAAGACCCCTATTACGCACCTTATTACAAAATGTTAGAAACAGCTGAAGAATACAGATCTTCATTTTTACTTCATCCTGAGTGGACTAAGATTTCTGAAAATATTTCTATGGCTATCGAATCTTCTCTTGTAGGTATTGTTAATAACCAGGATGTTGATGTAAAAGAATTATTTGATACTGCTGTGAAAGAATCCGAAAAATTCTTCAAGGACTAAAGGGTATCGACATATAATGTGAGTTTATATATGGTGTAAACATAATGAAGACTATAAGAATATACGAGTAAGTAGACTTGGATTCTATATTCTTATAGTCTCTTAATCCATGATAACGAAGATTTTTACAAGAAAAAGCGTACACATAAACTTAATTAAAGAGGTGGAAATAATGTCAAAGATACGATCCAAGAAAAGCATGATACCCTATTTATTTATTATGCCTTGGATAATCGGATTTCTAGTCTTTACTATAGGACCTTTACTTTTTTCCTTGGTAATTAGTTTTTTCGATTTTCCATTAATAGGTGATGCAAAATTTATAGGTTTTAATAATTATATCCAGATGTTTACACAAGATAAACTTTTTTACCATTCATTAGGTGTAACCTTTAAATTTGCTGTCATATTTGTTCCTTTATATATCATCATTGCTCTTAGTTTAGCACTATTATTAAATCAAGATGTAAAGGGGCAGTCCTTTTTTAAAACGGTGTTTTATCTACCTTCCGTTATTTCTGGGGTGGCTCTTTCTATGATCTTTATATGGCTTTTTGACTATAAATATGGGGTTCTTAATTATATCCTAAGTCAAATAGGCATTAATGGTCCTAACTGGCTTGGTAGCACTAGTTGGTCTTTAATTGCTATTGTTATAGCAAGTCTATGGGGGCAAGGGACTATGGTACTTATTTTCCTAGCTGCTTTAAAAGAAATTCCAAAGGACTATTACGAAGCCGCTACCATAGATGGGGCTAACGCATTTAGGCGATTTATCAACATAACCCTTCCTCTTATTACGCCAGCATTACTTTTTAATATCATCATGACCATTATATCAGCCTTTCAACAACTTACTTTAGCTCTACTTATAACAAAAGGAGGACCTCTAAAATCAACTTACTTTTATGCCATGTATGTTTACAATAATGCTTTTAAACATTTTGAAATGGGATATGCATCTGCTAATGCTTGGATTATGTTTATCATTATACTCACGTTTACCATGCTAGTATTCAAATCCTCTTCTGCATGGGTGTATTATGAATCGGAAGCTAAAAAATAAAACGCTGGAGGTGTGAATCGTGAATAAACTTAAAAAAAATCAAAAAATCTTTATCTATGCCCTATTAATTTTCTTTTCCATTTTATTTATATTTCCTTATTTTTGGACCATTACTTCCTCATTAAAAACAAAAGTAGATTTATATGCCTATCCTCCCAAGTGGCTCCCATCACCAATAAGTTTTATGAACTATATTGAAGCATGGACATCACAACCTTTTACAAGATATTTAATGAACTCCGTCATTATTGTTATATTTACCACCATAGGTCAGATTACATCCTGCTCCTTGGTTGCCTATGGTTTTGCAAGATTTAAGTTCAAAGGTCGTGATATTTTATTTATTATTCTGTTAGCTACCATGATGATTCCATGGGATGTAACCATGATACCTCTTTATATGGAATTCAATTTCTTTGGTTGGATTGACTCTTTAAAACCTTTGATTATACCTACTTTTTTTGGATCACCCTTTTATATTTTTTTATTAAGACAATTTCTGATGAATATACCTTCATCTTTAGAAGATGCCGCAAAAATCGATGGTGCAAATGCATTCCAACGTTACTATCGCATTTTTATGCCTCTTATAAAGCCATCCATCATATTAATTGGTGTTTTTAATTTGCTTAGTGTTTGGAATGATTACCTCGGACCATTAATCTATATCAATGATCAATCAAAATATACGTTAACTTTAGGATTAGCACAATTTCAAGGTGTTGGTGATATGAACATGCCAGCCATTATGGCTATCACAACCCTTATATGTATTCCACCACTTGTCGCATTCTTTATTGCACAAAAACAAATTATAAACGGTATTTCCACTACCGGAATTAAATAGTACGATACATAGCATTCAATATATATAGGAGGAACTTCAATGTTTATAATAAATGACATAAATGATGTAAATATCTTACACCATAACCGATTACCTTCACGGGCATTTGTAAAAAAAGAGAATGTCATCTCTTTAAATGGGATATGGAATTTTAAATTCTATGATTCCCCACTTCGGATACCACCAAACTTATTTGATACGGCTATAGATCCAACACATTGGGATTCAATAGACGTTCCAAGCTGTTGGCAACTAAAAGGATATGGGCATATGCATTACACTGACCTCTATTACCCATTCCCTGCTACGCCTCCATTAATACCATCTAATAATCCAACTGGCGTCTATCATAGAACATTCAACATGATAGACGATTGGCTAGATGAACGTGTTCTTCTTAGATTTTTTGGTGTAGACAGTGCTTTTCATGTGATTATTAATAGTCATGTCGTAGGCTATAGTCAAGGAAGCAGAATGGTATCGGAGTTTGATATAACCCCTTACCTTAATTCAGGCTCTAATACCATTACTGTATCCGTGTATCAATATTGCACGGATACCTATATAGAAGATCAAGATATGTGGTGGTTAAGTGGCATTTTTAGAGATGTTGAAATAGAAAAACTTCCCAAAATATCGATATGGGACTGTAAAGTAGATACGGAGCTATGCGATGATTATGTGGACAGCATCTTAACACTACAGATGACACTTTTAAACAAAATGCATACACATAATAACCCTAACAACTATCAACTGAATGTCTACCTAGACCATGAAAAGATCCTTACAAAAGCACTACAACTAAATAGTGAAAGTGAGCAAATTAAACTCGATACATCCATTAAAAATCCTAAAAAGTGGCATGCAGAAGAACCTTATCTCTATACCTTAAAAATCTCACTTCTGGATAGTAACAAAAGGGTTATTGATGAGATATCTCAAAAAATAGGTTTTAGAACCATCGAAATTCATGATGGAAAGTTTCTCATAAACGGTAGACAGATATTTTTTAAAGGCGTTAACCGTCACGATTTCAACTGTGATACGGGTCGATATGTAACCCATGAGGATATGGAAAAAGACATTCTCTTGATGAAAAGAAATAACATTAATGCTGTACGGACATCTCATTATCCTAACATGCCTTATTTTTATGATCTTTGTGATAAATATGGCTTATACGTCATTGCCGAAGCAGATCTGGAATGTAATGGTTTCCAGTTTTCAAGCAATTATAGTCAACTATCCGATAACCCTGACTGGGCATTATCCTATGTAGACAGAATTGAACGATGTGTTGGGAGGGATAAAAATCATCCATCCATTATTATGTGGTCGCTAGGCAATGAAGCCTCTTATGGAAGAAATTTTGTCACCATGGCTAAACGCTGCAAAGAGATTGATCCAACACGACCTATTCATTATGAAGAAGATGGTGCTACAGAAGTCAGTGACGTCTATAGCACCATGTACACAAGGTTACATACCCTAGAAGAAATAGGTCGCAATAACGAAGGTACGAAGCCCCATATTCTCTGCGAGTACGGACATGCTATGGGAAATGGACCAGGCGGACTGAAAGAGCACATGGACGTCTTTGAAAAATATGAACGGCTTCATGGTGGATTCATCTGGGAATGGATAGATCATGGCATTCGATGTTACGATGCAGATGGAACTGCTTATTTTAAACATGGTGGCGATTATGCAAGTCCCCATAATGGAAATTTCAATTGTGATGGGCTTCTATTTCCCGATAGAACGCCGTCTCCTGCACTATATGAATATAAGAAAGTTATCGAGCCTATCGTCATTGAACCTACAAATATTTTAAAGGGTGAATTTATCATTAAAAATAAATTTGATTTTATTTCACTAGACAACTTTATCATTAAATGGGAGGTAAAAACTCTTGGGAAACCAATAATTGATGGTGATTTTAAAGTATCACATGTATTCTCTAAACATACAGAACCATTTAAAATACATTATCATGATTTGGAAGTTAAACCTCTTACCTACATTCATTTTTCTGTTCAATTGGCTAAGGATACCGAATGGGCACCAGCAGGGTATGAAGTTGCCTTTGCCCAATTTGAATTACCTGTTGAGGCTGAAGCAATAGATCCTGATGATTATTCTACATCACCAGTTGTGCTTCAGACCCATGACAGCTTAACCATTAAAACAAACGTTTTTGAAGCGCTCTTTGATAAGGTAACAGGAAGAATATCTTCCTATAAATACAATGATAAAATACTTATTCTTGATGGTCCTGGGCTTAATTTTTGGCGACCTCCTATTGATAATGATTTATATGTGGTTAATGATTGGAAAGAAAAATATTTTTTACATCTTATGAAAGAATCTGTTAGAGACTTTCAATGGATAGTAAATGGTGATAAGGTTACTGTTATAAGTAAGGTCATCATTGGATCAGCCAATCAAGAATGGTATTATAAGTGTTCCTATACTTATTCTATCTATCCTGATGGTCTTATTTCACTTCATGTTACAGGCTATCCTTATGACCCAAAAGCCGTTGCTGTTAATATGATGCTACCTAAAATCGGTCTTACCATGAAAGTGCACCCTTCCCTTAATAACGTCACTTGGTTTGGTAGGGGTCCATTAGAAAATTATCCTGATAGCAAGTTATCACAACGATTTGATTTATATCATAGAACAATTGACGAACTCTATACACCTTATGTGGTACCTCAAGAAAATGGGAACCGTTCTGATATTCATTTTGTCACACTTCGTGACGATGATGCTCAGCTTTCCTTTACAGGAAATAAATTATTTAACTTCAGTAGTCGTTATTACACCGATGAAACTATTGAAAAAGCTAACCATACCATTGATTTAATAAAATCAGATTTTATTACATTACACATTGATTATCTTCATAATGGATTAGGTAGTAATAGCTGTGGCCAAGAGCAGTTACCTCCCTATAAACTCAAACTTAGAAACTTTGACTTTACCATTAATTTCAGTGGAAAAGAGGTGCCTTCTAGTGATTGATTTATTAAATATTCCTTTTAGTCGTTTTGGATCTTATTATGTTATATCTATTTTTGAAAATGACGGAGAGAAAAATCTTTATCTGAGAGATGTCCGAGGCGGCGATTCAGATCTTGGATGTTTATTTATACTAAAAGTACTAGATGATGATCATCATGAAATACCCGTACAAGATATGTCCATATCTTGTACGGAAACATTGCTTCGTATACAATATGATACCTCTTTTATAGAAGTCTTATTTCCTGATGAAGAAACTGTAAGGTTTCATAGTAATGGGCCTAATCTATGTCTTGATTATCTTCTTAAACGATACGATAATATATTCAAATATGAGGATAATACGTGGGAATTATGTAGTTATTCCCATGAATTAAAACTCATCATAAAAGTTCTACAGGGAGAGATGATTGTAGATGCTCCTTGGGATACTATTGGCAATACACAGATAAAATTGTATTTTAAAGGTATGATGGATAATACTTATGATTTTATTATTGAAAGTTATGTTGACTTCTATAAACCTGAAAATAAAGTTTTCTTACCCTTTGAAGAAAATAAAAACCAGATGTCTAATTTATACAATACATGGTATGAATCCGTGATAGATATACCTGTAGCTTATGAAGATGAAAAAAAACTTGCTGCCTATATCACTTGGGCTAATTTTGTTAAACCAGAAGATGTTTTAACAAGATACGCTATGTATATGTCTAAAAATTGGATGACCAATATCTGGAGCTGGGACAATTGCTTTAGTGCGATTTATTTATCTAAATTCAAACCTCACCTTGCTTTGGATCAATTTATGTTATTTGCAGACTTACAACACGAGACAGGTATGTACCCAGATTTTGCTAATAACAAATATGTGTCCTATAGCTGTACCAAGCCACCTATACATGGTTGGTGTTACCAATACCTCATTAAGAATAACAAGGCATATTTTATGGATGCAAAGCATTTAGAAGCTGCATATAGCACATTAACTAGAATGACAGAATTCTGGTTGAAATATAGGATGAGTACATATGGACTCCCCTTTTATGTCCATGGTAATGATTCTGGTTGGGACAATAGTACACTATTTAATGAGGGTATTCCTGTTATCACACCTGATTTATCGGCGTACTTAATTAATCAAATTGATTTCTTATCCGAAATTGCTTTCTCATTAGGGCATACGGAGGAATCTGAATCCTGGAAAGAGATTTCTAATAAGCTATTAGATCGATTATTGGAATTTTTATGGAGAGAGAATCATTTCTCAGCGTTTCTACTAAGTGAAGATCGCTACATCCAACACCATAATAGCCTCCAACTCTATTTACCTATAATTATTAGTAATCGTCTACCAAAAGAGGTTTCATCCAAGTTAATCGCGGATCTTAAAAATAGCCACAAGTTCTTGACCCCCTATGGATTAGCTACAGAATCAATGAATAGCCAATTTTATAAGAAGAATGGCTATTGGCGAGGTCCAATATGGGCTCCCATTATGCTTATTCTAATTGATTCACTCAAAAATATGGGTGAAGAAAATTTTGCATATATGTTAGCAAGTAGATTTTGTAAAGCAGTCAAAATTGGAAAAATGGCTGAGAATTTTGATCCAATGACAGGTGAAGGATTAGTGGATCCTGCATTTGCTTGGACTTCTAGCGTCTTTATGACTCTTGCGAATGAATATCTATAATTCAGCTTTACTTTTTTCGAGAAGGACTGGTATAATGATAATGTTTACATCTAATAAAAAGAGGTGATATAAATGGCAACTATTAAGGACATAGCTGAAAAAGTAGGTGTATCACCTGCAACCGTATCAAGAGTATTAAATGGTGATAAAGGCATTAAGGTGAAAGATGAAACCCGGAAAAAAATCTATGAAACAGCAGAAGAACTAGAATATATCCCATTAATTAAAAAATATTCTAAAAGGCTAAATCAAAAAAAAGTACCTTATAACCATATTTCTCTGCTCATAGCTAATTCATTTAATGAATTAACTGAAATAGATGATCCTTATTATCTTTCTATACGCTATGGCATTGAATCAGAATGCAAAAATATGGGTATCTCCACAAAAAAAATATATGCCAATGACGATACTTTAACCCTGGATAGTTTTTATAAAGATGACTTTCAAGGAATTATAGCCGTTGGACAATTCAATAAATCTATGATTCATCAACTCACAAATATAAGTGAACACATTATTTTTGTGGATAACTGCCCCGATGAAAATCAATATGATTCTATTACAGTATCTTTAGGTAAAATTATTTATAAGATCATTGATTATCTATTAGAGACAGGTCATAGAAAGATTGGCTATATTGGTGGTCGTGATGCTACAAGTGCAGGTTCTCATTCTGACTATCGTGAACAAGCATTTGTTTCCTATATGAGCAAAAAGGAAATGCTTGATTTAAAATACATATCCATTGGTGAATTCTCCATTGATTCTGGATATGACCTTATTCACTCCATTATTAAATATGATAACTTACCTGATGCTTATATTGTTGCCAACGATACCATGGCCATTGGTGTACTTAGAGCATTGTATGAAAATGATATTAAAGTACCTAGAGACATATCCATCATTAGTATGAATGATAACCCCACTTCAAAGTTCGCAACACCCCCTCTCACGACAATTAGAATACACTCTGAGCTAATGGGGTCCATAGCTGTTAAAACTGTCGTGGAAAAATTAAATAGCAATAGAAGCGTTCCATTAAATATATCTATACCAACTGAATTAGTCATAAGAGAGAGTGTTAGAAATCGAAATGGCTACTAAAAAATAAAATATGTGGTGATCATAAATGAATAAATCGAAGTATCTATACGAAGGTCTACTATTCATAGTAGCCATCATTTGGGGTAGTGGATTCATTGCATCAAAGGTAGCTCTTAATATGGGAGCTACGCCTATGTTAATCATGACTTTAAGATTTCTTATAGCCGCTGTTCTATTAAGCATTGTATTTTTTAAGCACTTTAAATCCATAAGAAAAGCAGATATTGTAGCTGGTCTCATTGTTGGTTTATTTCTTTTCTTAGGTTTTGCTTTTCAAACTTTTGGCCTTATATATACAACGCCTTCAAAAAATGCTTTTTTGACAGGTGTTAATGTTATCATTGTGCCCTTTATATGCTGGTCTATCTATCACAAAAAGCCGCCTATTAAATCTTTTCTATCTGCATTTATTTGTGTTATAGGTATTGGGTTATTAACTTTAGATCGGACCATGGGTGTTAACATTGGTGATTTACTGACGTTAATATGTGCACTATTCTTTGCATCACATATCGTATCTAATGGATATTTTTGTAAAAAAATAAGCCCAATAAAATTGAGTATTCTTCAAATGTATTTTGCATTTATTTTTTCATTTATCGTATTTCTTATAACAGATGGTGGATCCATAGGGATAAAGAACGAGGCTTTCTTACCCATTCTATATCTAGGAATATTTTGTACGTCCATTGCCTTTTTTATTCAAACCTATGCTCAGAATAAAGTCCATGCTAATAAAACTGCAATATTTTTATCCACTGAATCTGTATTTGGAACCATCTTTTCTATTGTATTATTAGGAGAATCACTAACCTTGAAATTGATATTTGGTTGTATCATTATATTTATTGCTATATTAATATCAGAAGTTGAGTTTAACAGAACCAAACCTCAAGAAAATAATCAATAAATACACTAAAAAAACAGCCTAATAAGCC
>JMSU01000055.1_pt1 | contig 72577 bp, 70 predicted proteins | sample 179011 | NCBI WGS metagenome assembly JMSU01 (sample SAMN02769580, study PRJNA246767) | bioreactor metagenome | isolation source: Culture-1 Bioreactor ArsB derived from microbial biomass from the upper 2 cm... | place: Germany: Bremen | collected day 87 after inoculation
TTTTTTATTATTATAGAAATTGCAATAAATCTACATTTTAATTTCTTGAATAGCCTTGAAACATTGGCTATTCAAGAAATTAAAATGTAGATTTATAAATGCATTCTATATATATGATATTTTTTTCAATTGTATCTCTTTTCTAATATAACCCTTTATCTTTCAAAATAGACAAAGCTATTCTACGAGCATTAACTCCATCGGCCTTATTATCACCTTCAATATTTACTGCAAAGAAATATACCTTCTCATCCTTTTCTATATAACCTATAAACCAACCGTTTATAGCCTTATTCTTTACAGCTCCTGTGCCGGTTTTTCCAGACAAAGTAATACCTTTATTCTTTGATATTCTTAGAATGTTTTTTAATATATCAATATTTTTACTACTAAAGGACATTTCATTGTTATATATTTTTTTTAGTGTATTAACCTGCTCAATTGGTGAAATTTTTAATGAAGATTGTACCCAAGATTCCTTTATTCCCTCGGAAATATCATTATTACCATAGTCTATCAATTTTGTTTTTTTCTTCATCTCCCTCATCCCTATGGCTTGGCTTACCCTTTCAAAATACCAGTTGGCTGAATACTTCATTGCTGATGCCAATGTATGATCTCTATTCCAAGGCTTTATCGGATATTGAGTACCATTCCATTTCAATTTTGTATTCTCATCTTCTAAAATTCCATTCTCTAAACCGATTAAAGATATTATGATCTTAAAGGTAGAACATGGAGACATGGGTTTCTGACTTTTAAGTTTATTATATATATAGTATTTACTATCATTCTCATCAAGTAGAACAAAACTACCTTCATACCCCTTAAAGTATACCTCTAAATCCTCATACAAAACCTTCTCTGGAATAGTGTTAACGTCCATACCTATGCTAGTTTTTGACATGTCTTTTCCATTTGTTAATATAATACAAGATAATAAAGTAAATATAATTATTTTTTTTATCTTTATTGATTTTAACTCTTTCTTAAATGATGCTATCATAGAAATCCTATTTTTTATATGGGATTTGTTACTACTAAATCCTGCTATCTGGGGAAGCGACGAAGAGAGAGCGGTATTTTCTAACATTTTGATTATAATAAACCCATATTTCCTGTATTCTTGTGGTTTAAGATAAGATAGAACATATGCATCACATGCTACTTCCCTGTCCTGCCTCATCCTATACAAAGCATACCATATTATAGGATTAAACCAATGCATTATCTGCAAAATAGTAGTAATCCAATTGACAATGATATCCTTCCTTTTGTAATGTGCTAATTCATGAAGTATTATATATTCTAGTTCCTCATCCCCCAATTCCTCTAAGATACTCTTAGGAAACAGCAGTGTGGGATTAACAATGCCAAAAAGTACAGGACTTTTAAGTTGGTCAGTTTGAGCCATATTAATTTTTTCATTAACCTGCATCATTTCACAACAATTTTCAACGAGTTTTACAATATTACCTTTTAAAATATATTCTTTATCCCTTAATCTATTATAAAAATAGCTATTGTAAATCACCATGCTCAATGTAATTACTAGTACTCCTATTATCCAAATCAAAAATTTTATTTGAACAGATGAAGAAAATACAGTTTCATTCGCCGATAGAAAGTACTCTCCAGGCATTTTCACAAACTCACTAATTTGACTATTATTGCTCATCTCTTGTTTAAGGCTGCTATTGTTATATGTATCATTATCAAGCATAATATTCAAAAAATAGTTATATAGGTTAAACAGACTAAAAGAAGCTTCCGGAGCAAATGGAATTGACATTCGAATCAATAGCAATGACCATACTAAGTAATGCCATCTAGCTCCTAATTTGTCCTTCAACATGTACTTAATAAGTAAGATAAGCAATGCAACGACGCTGGCTAACAAAGACGAATGAATTAACCATGTTAAAAATGTCTCAATCCTCATTTTTATTTACCTCACTATTCTTCTTCACCATTCTTTTTATCATTCAGAATTTGTTTAAGCTCTTCGATCTCATCGGCACTTAATGCTTCATCTTCTAAAAACTTTGTAAACATTATATTAAGAGCTCCACCATAAACACGTTCTAAAAATGTCCTATTTTCTTCTCTTATACATTCATCTTCTGTAACGCTGGGATAATAGAGGTATTCTCTACCATCTTTGTCAAATGAAATGGCCTCTTTTCTTACAAGCCTATTTAACAAAGTTCTAATAGTTCTATCACTCCAGTCACTAATGCCCTCTAACTCATCAATCACCTGATTAGCTCTGATAGGAGACTTTTCCCAAATAATTTTCATTACTTTCCATTCCGTATCGGATATTTGAGGAACTTTTTTCATTTTATCACCTTTTTATTTCTAGATTTATCTTAGTATATCATTGATCAAGAAATAATTTAACCCAATTTATTCATATAGGGTTTCTACTTGAATCCCTATAGAAAGTTGAAAATATATATGTGGTTTTGAATTTCCTATGAACAATCTGATTTTGACTCTATTTAAGAATGTTTAGTTCCTTTAGAATTTCTTTTGTGATTGTTCTGGCTTTCCTCCCTCCGATCTTATCACCTTCTCCGAAATCTGGTTTTTCTAGTCTTGTTACAAATATGTATGGTTTTTTCTTTGATACTGCATATCCTACATACCACCCTACCCTATTAACTCCATTCGCCTCAAATGTACCTGTTTTTCCTGCAAATATTGTATCCTCTGTTTCTTCATGTATTAATATCTTCTTTACGGTTTGGATATTTTCTCTATCAAATGGCAAGTCTTCATTGTATAGCCCCTTAACGAACTCAAATTGTTCATTTGGCGATATCTTCAGTGAAGCATCTAACCAAAACATATCTATCTTATCTCCTATTACTTGGTTTCCATATCCTACACTTTTAATATACTGCTCCATTCTTTCTCTACCAATATCCCTAGCTAATTCCTGGAAATACCACACCACTGAGTTTGGTACTGCCGAGGCTAAGGTATGATCTTTATTCCACTGTGGTATGGAACGCACCTTCCCATCCCATTTCTTTAAGGTATTTTCATCTTCTACAACTCCAGTTTGTAATGCTATTAGGGAGTTCATTATTTTAAACGTAGAGGCAGGAGCAGTCCTTTTTGTTAATTCATCTTCATTGTAGATTATATATTTATCATTTTCAACATCATATAGCTTAAATACTCCTTTGTAACCCTTAAAGTGTTTTTCAATATCACTATTATTTTCATCTGTAAATGCCACAACACCTCCTAATGCTAATATTAGTACAAGTATAATGGATATTTTTTGTATCACTTTCTATACCTCCTCAATTTTTTATTAGTATTACATCTGTAATACTATGATGCTTTAATATTACACTTGTAATACTTAATTGTCAATAGAATTTTTATATTTATGTTCTTTATATTTTTATTTATGGGTCCATTTTAATGATATTTTGAATTATTACTAAAACACCCCTTTAAGAGATTTTATTTTTCTCCTAAAAGGGTGCTTATGTATTTTTAATCAATAGACTCTCTTATCAACTCCCAGGTATCTAAATATATATCTGAACTATAGTCTGGAATATTTCCAATTCGCCATAGGGATATCCCTCCAAGGCCTAGATCCTTTGCAAGTTGAATTTTAGCCGATACACTTCTATCGTCCTCGTACCAGATTGAATTGGTAATCCCCTCTTCAGCATATGTAATATAAGGGCTTTGATATATATCACTATATCCTATTACATCATTTAACTCCTTACCGGATTTAATTTCAGAATGTATCTTATCCACTAAAGTTTCATACTTAGGCGTATATGCAATCTGGCTTAATACTCTTCCTTCATTAATCCTCCACTGATTTATTGAGAAATTTATTTGGAGCCATATCTTAGAGATATATTTTTCTCTATCGATCTCGTTTAATATGTTTATAAGATCCCCCTTTACCTTTTCTAAGGGGGCATTTGGATTGTCTACTGTCTCATTATCTACCTTTAACCGGTCGCCATTTTTAATATCGTAGTCATGTAACATAAGAATTACTTTATCGGCTATTTCCACTATTCTTCCAAAATCATATGAACTTAATGGAGAAATGGCAACGACTAGATTTTTATTGTATTTATTAAGTTCTTTATCAAGCTCCTGTAAAAACTCAACATAGCTTTCTTTATGTTCTATTGGCAATCTTTCAAAGTCTATTACTACACCATCAAAGGTTAATCTACTATAGTTACTATTTTCACCCCTTAATAGGATAAGGATTTGATCTATCAATTTATCGGAGTCATTAAATATCTCATCATAACTCTGTGAAGCATATATATTGATATTTGTGTTTATGTTCTTCATTTTCATATAGTCTACTGGATCTTCATAACCCTCAGGTATATGAAAGTCATTGATTGAATTATTTATGCTGATAAATGATTTTTTCTCTTCGTTGTCATAGTCCACAAATGCCCAACCAAAGGATATAGAGTCAAAATCAGTGATACTCTCATCCTTCTTAAATTCCTTATATTGTTCGTTTGAGGATATAGCATAAAAACCATTGAGCTTTAGCCTATCCTTTTTTCTTTGATTTGCTTCCAATATAAGCTCCTCAATACTAAGTAAAGGCTTTTCACTAGCAGTTGACAGGTTTTCCAACTCCTCATCGGTAAAGCTAAAATCCTTATTTATTATATTTTTATAATAACCTTCTATGGGGCTATAGTCCCTTATCTTATTACCATACTTCATAAAAATACTTTTCATATTTACAAGGCTCCTAAGGGCACTTATATCCGTAATGTTATTCTCTGTAAAATACAGCTTTTCTAGTTTTGTAAGATCACTTAAGGGTCTTAGTGATTGTATCCTATTTCCATTTAGTGATAGTTCCTTTAAACCAGTTAAACTCTCGAGTGGAGATATATCACTTATAAAATTCCTCTGAAGGTATAAAACCTTTAGCTTCGACAATGACTTAAGACTATCTATGTTTTCTATATTATTATTATCAAGGTAAAGCTCTTCTATATTTAATAAACACTCTATTCCTCTTAGATTGCTAAGCTTCTTATTGGATAAGCTTAATCTCTTAAGTGAGTATACATCTGTTTTCGTTAGTGGGCCCTCTAGTTTGTCCAACTGTTCTCTAACGGCCATTTCAAGTATTTCATTGTTTAGGTTTACTTTCGAACTTTCATTATAAGCCTTGGAATTTATACTAAGCCCATTTTCATCACTCCATAATAAAACTAGCTGAAAATCTTCATCCAGATATTTATTAATGAGAGGAAAATAGGTTACACCATTATAGACTAATATAGGGTGCTTAGAGTTATCATTATCCAAAAGTCTCTCATTAAGGTAAACATCAAAGCTTGGTTTCACAGCACTATAGTGTTTATCCTTGTCATTATTAACAGATCTATCCTGAATAATCGCTCCGGGGCTTCCACCAGTGTTTATCATAAGTCCTTTTTCCTTTGACCAGTTACTTTCAAACAATAATGCACCATTGTATTCGTGGGTTATTGGAAAGTATGTTATCCCATCATAAACTAGAACTGGATTTATATTGTGCATATTATCTACTTCAACCCCGTTTATATTTATCTTAAAGCTAGGAAGATCCATAAGATAAGCCTCGCCTTCCTGAGCGTATACCCCTTGAAGCATTCCTAGCATTAGAATAATAAACAACGTAGTCACTATCTTCTTTCTCATGTTCCCTTTTCCCCCTAAACCTAATTGTCACTTCTTTATATTTCCAAAATACCGCTAAGAATTGTCTTTGCTTTTCCTTGGATTAATACCCTGTCTTCATTCAATTTACATTTCACATAGCCTGTTCTTTTTGAAGTCTGAAAACCTAAAACTTCATCCTTATCTAATCTTTCTATCCAATATGGAGCTAGGTAGCAATGTGCTGAACCGGTTACCGGATCTTCATCTACACCAATGGCAGGACCAAAGAATCTTGAAACAAAATCATATCCCCCATTTTCAGATAAACTTGTTACTATTATTTCCTCTTTACGTGCTTTTTTCATAAGATTAAAATCAGGGTTTAATTTAGCAATTTCTTCTTCACTACTAAATTCTAATAGGTATACAATTTCATCTTCATATATGTTTTTAGGTTTGATTTTTAGCGACTCAAATAGAATACTATCGCCCTGTGATTTTATTAAATTACCCTTTGGCATGTCTAATTCAATCCATTCTTCTTCCTTTTTTGCAGTCAATATTCCACTAAGAGTCTTGAAATAAATCATATCATCCTCCTTCATTATTCCATTCTCCCATAATAAATGGGCACTTGCTAAAGTACCATGACCACATAAGGACACCTCTACTTCTGGAGTAAACCATCGTAAATCAAACACATTATCTGAAACTGGTCTTAAGAATACTGTCTCTGACAAATTCATTTCCATAGCAATATTTTTCAATGTTAAATCATCATAGTCCTTTTCCAAAATACAAACTGCCGCTGCGTTACCCTTAAATGCAACATCTGTAAAGGTATCGATTTGATAAATTTTCATATTCATTCCTCCATTTAAATATACTTCATATATCTCTGAACCTAAAGTAGTTATTCTATAGTATTCTTTTTTTTCCTCTAAACAGGAAATTTTTTTCTTTTTGAATTGGTACTTCATAGCTGTAATAAATAATTTCTAATCCACACTATTCTCTCCTCTTGGAAACTATCTATTTAAAACTCCTCAATATAAATAGCACTTTCTGGCTATATGACATATCATGAATTATAGCTTTCCAAGGGGTATATGTCCTGTTTATTTTTAATTAATTATATTATTAGGAGGCTGATTATCATCACCAAGTATAAATATCAAGATAAAGGAGACTTCATCACAAGTAAACTTGTAAATCACATAAATAGAAATAATCGCACCAATTCTTGGGATAAAGACGAGAACCAAGTACTTAAATCCTTCCTTGAAATGATAGGTAATAGCAGTTCTATACTTGATGCAGGTTGTGGCGATGGAAGATTAATAAGTAAATATGAAAGTCATTTTAAAGAAATAACTGCCGTGGAAAAAGATTCATCTAGGCTAGAAGGAGCCATTAATTTAGTTGATAGGCTAAATCTTGGGTCAAAGGTAAGCCTTCAATTAGGTAAAATACAAGATTTAAAAGAAGACAAAAAATTTGATACAATAATCTGTAGCCATGTATTACAGCACATCTCTACTATGGATTGTGAAAATGTAGTAAAAAAGTTTTCTAAGATAATAAATCCAGGAGGCCTATTGCTCATACTTGTATCTCATTCTGGAATCGCACAAGATGTATTTACAAAGTTAAATCATATCAGAGAGCAGGTTATCTCAGTAAATGAATTTAACAACTTGACGGAAGTATCTAGATCTCTACCAGTCAGAAAATTTGCTAAAGAATCAATACAAACTTTAGTTACAGAATATGGCTTTCGTGTGCTTCAGTGCGATGTTTATCATAGATTAGAGAGAGAAGTATCTTTTAATAAAAATAATCGGCGCAGACAAAAAAATAAGCCCCAATACATTAATGTGGATTTATATTTGATAGCTGAAAAAATATAGATATCAAAATCAAGATACTAGTTATAATTCTAATTTCATGTTGAAAATAGAATATATTTGCAATTGAAAAGCATCTTGTATATGTCTACATATAAGATGCTTTTTAAGTCGATTTTTTACCTAGGTCTAATACCATTTCTATGCAATTTTAAAATTCTAAGCCATATGCCATCTTATTTAGATAATCTATCATCAAATTTTCCTTTGAATCTTTTTGTTTTTCTAATATTTTTTCAACTTCCTGTATTTTCTCTAGAAGTTCACTCTTGATTTTCAACTTTTTTGCCTTCATTAGAAAATCCATAGTGATCTCACTTTTTCCGGCAACCCCCGATAATAATGCCAACTGAAAATAGACAAGCCCCTCATCATTTTCTGTTCTTAATCCATAGTCCAATGCCTTCTCATAACAATTTACTGCTTCAATCAAATCCTCTTCACTTGTTTCAATATAGGCTTTAATGAAATAATAATAACCCTTATATGTACGGCTTAACCAGTCAATTTTTATGATTTCATTCAAATATTTCTTTGTCTTTTTAAGATTATTTTTCTTCATATGTCTAAAGGCAACATTAATGGATCCGTATCTAATCCAATTGAAAATGTCTAAAATGATTAGTGTAATGAATAAAATACTTACCGGTATCTTATCTAGTAGTGCGAATATCATAGTAAAAAAAATAAATAATACTATTTTTAATATTCTAATCGTCTTCGAAAACAAAATATCCCTTCTTCCAATACCTTTTTATTACCACCCTTGATTTATACATTTGTTAACAATGGTGATATAATATCTAGCATCATTTCGTTACCCTTGGGCGTTAGATGTAATCCATCAAGATAAATTTCATATTTATTGTCTTCGTTTATTCTTTTATGTAATTCTCCGCAGAAATCTACAATTTTAACATCAAAGTTATTGCTAAATTCTATTATCCATTCTCTTAATTCCAGCAACTCTCTATTTACTCTATTAAAATCCGTTATATTACTCCATTCTTCGCTCGCCATCTCAGGTTCAGTTAATAGCTGAGTTCCAATAATCGGTGTTATTAAATTTCCACGTGCTTGATGAACCATTGTGGAAATATTAGATTTAATCACATTTAACGGGACTTCCATAATCAGATCATTTGCTCCTCCCATAATAAATACGTTAGAAGGTTTATTTTCTACTACATCCCTGTAAAACCTCGCTAACATCCCTCCTGTAGAATCTCCATTAATACCCTTATTTAATACCTTGACACTATACTTGTCCTCAATTAGTCTCGTCCATACCTGGGATCTCCTTAATCTATAGCCATAGGTTAAACTATCGCCAATACACACTATTTTCAATTTTATTAACCCCCTTCTTAAAATCGAATTATGAACCTAGTCCCTTCATTAAATCCATTATCCAACTCAATACTTCCATTCATCTTCTCAATAATGGACTTTGTAATAGAAGGTCCCAATCCCGAACTATTAGTCTCAGTATGCCTTGAACTATTACCCATGATAAAGGGCTTGAAAATATCTTCCCGTATTTCCCTTGGAATACCTGGACCATTATCTTCTATGACTAAAACTAAATTCTCATCTTTAGTTAAACTTACTCTAATAACTTTATCTTCTTCATTTCCAAGATATTTAATGGAGTTATTAATGATATTAGATATTGCTCTTTTAAAGAGCTGTGAATCCAAGAGCATTTCGTATTTATCTATTTCTATATTGATATCATAATCAATATTTTCAACATTAAATTCTTCCACATAGCCGATTAAGAATCGTCTTAATCCCTCAGCTATATCTGCCTTTACTAGATTTATTTTATATTCATCACTATCTAGTTTAGATAAATCAAATAAATCATTTAGAAGATAATCTGCTTTTAAGCTGTTTTTATTACTAATCTTTAAGTATTTCATTAAATCCTTATCTAAGTCCTTATAGAAATCCAAAATTGTTTCTGAATAGCCTCTTATGTTAGTAAGTGGCGTTTTTAAGTCATGTGAAATGTTTACGATAAGCTGCCTTCTATTTCTTTCATTTAGAGTATTTATTATGTACTTAAACAAAAAGAAAGAAATTAATCCTCGTGCCAATAATCATGCTAACCATGCGCAATCTATTTAAGCTTATTACCTTTTACATAACGTGCACAGATATCTCTATCATCTCCTAAATATAAGAATCTCTCTAACCTATCTTCTAAGCAATATCTATCCGCTATTAATTTATCATATTCAATAACTAATGCATCAAAAAAATATCCTTCTTCAAAACTTCCTGTCTTTCCAAAAAATTCTCCCCCGCCTTTGGTTCCTAGATAAAATACCTCCGGTACACTAAGGGGCTCATATTCAGGATTGCTCATACTCAATAATTTAGACAATTGAATTGCGCGCACCATTGCTTCATTCAAAGCTATTTTATGTCCTCCAGCTATATCACTTCCAAGACCAACTTTAAGACCCATGTTTAAATACTTTCTCAAAGGCATTATACCACTTCGTACATTTATGTTTGAATCAGGGCAGTGTACTAAAGTCACCCCATTTCTTTTTATTACATTAATTTCATCTTCAGTTAAGTAAATTGCATGTGCCATTACAGTCTGTGCATTTCCTAATAATGACCGTTTATTATATACATCTAAATAGTCATTCGATTCAGGAAAAAGTTCCTTCACCCATTTAATTTCATCAATATTCTCACTTAGATGTGATTGAACGGGTATATCGTATATTTTAGCTAACTCCCCAAGTTTCTCCAATAGTATATCTGTACTTGTGGGAGCAAATCTTGGTGTTATTATGGGTTTGACTAGCTTTTCATCCTTATATTTTTCTATGAGATATTTTGTTCCTTTTATCGATTCTTCAGTACTTTCAATAATAAAATCCGGAGCATTCCTATCCATATTTACTTTTCCTACATATGCGCCGATTCCTTTTTCTTTCAACACATCAAAAAGTATCTCTGTTCCTTTTGTTGATGAAGATGCAAATATACATGCCCTAAGGGTTCCACTAGCAATTAGTTTATCTGCAAATCGTGTATAAACAGCTCTAGCAAATTCTTCATTTTGAAATTGTTTTTCCAGATCAAATGTATAATCATTTAACCAATCGAGTAATTGTTTTGTCATCCCCATTCCACATTGAAGAAATTGTGCCGCATGTAGGTGCAAGTCAACAAACCCAGGAATAATTAATCGATTTCCATAATCACCGATCTTACAATTTTTATATTTTTCAGGTAGTTCTTTATATATAGTTTCTATCTTACCATCAATAGAAACTATATAACTGTCCTTATATATTTCAAGTTTGTCAGATGTTTTTGTAAATAAAATATTTCCTTTTAGTATCAATGGATTCATCATATCTCTGCTCCTCTAATATTATATTTTATCTCTATTATTTCCAGATTCAATTGATATCTTCACTATGACTTGATTATAATCCCCAATAATTTAGCAAAATCTGCTGCCTGTATTGTGGAAACAATTGCACCTATTACGTCCTCAGTTCGAACTCCTATCCCTTCTATATCACAATCACTTAAATCTATACCGGCTAAACTTGCACCTGACATCTGACTTTGTCTAAAGTTGCATTTCTTAAATATTACTTTTGTGAAATCACTATTTTGAAAATCACTGCCTTCGAAGGTGCTCTCCTCCAATATTACTTGCTTCAATTGTATGAATCTCATAAACCCAAAGGCACCATTACATTGTTTCATGCTTACATTTTGTAGTGTAGCATTGCTTAGATTTATTCCCATGAGTTTACAATTAATAAATTCTACTCTATGTATGATAGCTCCACTGAAGTTAACATTCGATAAGTCACAGTCTTCAAATCTCACATTCATTAGGTCTAGTGAGCTTAATTCTAAATCTCTAAAGTTGACTTTCTTGAAAATTACTCCATCAAAACTTACATGACTGGCAGTTTCATTTTGTATTGTATAGTCCGATACGTAAATATCTCTAAAGGCATCCTCATCTTCAATATTAATAATTTCAGTTTCCTTACTTTCAATTTTGCTAATAAATTGAGGTTTCTTTATCTTAAATTGTACATGCTTATTCTTCATTTAATATCTCCCTTCAAATTGTTCTATCATTCTTAGGAACTATTCTTCTTTATCTCACTTTTTCCTCTTTAAAAATTTCTTTTTTTTCTAGACAACTATTTGCATTTTAATGCTGAAAAAATATACTTTGATGTCTAAAAAAGGTAATATGTCACATTTTTTTATTAGGATGAAACATAGTCATATCAATGTTTACAATAGTACATTCTTACATCCGCCCTTTGGCAAGATTTGTTACGAAAAAGAAATAGTTTTTTTTACCAAATATGTATTGACATATTTATTTTGGCACCTTATAATAAGGGTATAAATTAAATTGATTTGGCGCCAAAATATATGGAGCCATACAAAGAGAGAGGAGATTGTTAATATGTTTAAAAAGAAATTGATTATCCCAGTGGTTGCTTTAATGTTAGTTGCTAGTACAGGTTCAGCTTTTGCAGGAGATGCTGACGATAGGGATGATATAAAGAAAAAAGAAACTAAAATCAACCCAGCTTCAAACTATAGCAAAGTAATTAACTATATCCCATATTACCCAGCTCAAAACCCGCTTACTGCTGAAGAAATTGAACAAAGAAATAGCAATGCAAACCACTAGAATTATACAAAAGAGGTTCTGTTTTTTAAACAGAGCCTCCTTTTGTATGATCAACAATAAGATATAAATATTAAAAATTCTATGCAAATACCATTTCTATTACTACTCTACAGCAATTCAATGTTTTTTTATCTATAAAACTGTAATGAATACATGTATGAAATTCAATGGTACCCTTTATTTTTTTTGATTTAATCTCGTCGAATATGATAATGCTATAAAAATAATTTAATACATTATTTTCTTTAAATAAATATTACTGGTATAATAGTATTATAGGTCTTTAAATGAAGTCTAAATATCGGCTAAAAATTATTTAGATTTCTAACTTTAATATATTATATATGGAGGTGAAAGTTAATAGCAATCTCATCGTAAAATGTCTGGAATAATATTATATTACTACATCTTTTAGAGTGTATAAAGAGGGGTTATCTAAGACTTATTCAAACTCATTATACAAATGGAGAGGTTTAAAAAGAAAGGTGGTGAATATTCTGGTTCAAAGCTAAAACACAGGATCTCAACATTATATATCTTAGAATAATTGAACTATTTGATTTCTTTATTATATATAAGTTACGAAAAATTTATTACATTCCGAAGATCTGACATCCTCAAAAGAGTTGGCTGTCCAATCTCCACAATGTAAGATGTTTATCGTATTATATATAGATAAACAACATTAACATTTAAAATAAATTTCAAAGAAAATAGTTAACACTTATACATTTTCTGTTTGGAATTTATTAAACCTTAAGGTTGCTTATCTTTAGTACCACCTTCAAGATTTGTATCTAAATCCTGTGATGCTGTCACTTTATAATAAGTGAAAAACTGTATTAATGGTATTATATAATATTACATAGTACGGTCTTTGAAACCAGATTAAAGTATGGAGTCTAAAGATAGGTATAGATCATTTAAGAGATATTTAGAGAGTAATTTGTGCTCATATAGCGAAGAAGATATTCTATCAATTACGGTATGCTTAGAGTTAGCAAAAACTTCGAAGAAAATTATAGATGCATTTAACGATAAACTTAAAAAGCAAAATTTATCTAAGGGTAGATTCATTATATTAATGATATTATTTAATGAAAGTCAAAATGGTGGTGAGGGTCTTTCGCCTTCAGAGTTAGCAGAAAAAGCCATGGTTACCCCAGGAACAGTTACAGGACTAATAGATGGTTTAGAAAACATTGGCTTAATAATGAGAACAAAAAGTGGTAAGGATAGGAGAAAAATAAAGATTCAGCTAACGGATAAAGCACTTTCAGAGTTAGATGACGCTATTCCTAAAACCTTCGAACACCTTATCAAAGCCATGTCAAATTTTACAACTGATGAAAAACTCATGCTTGCAAAGTTATTAGTAAATTTTGAAAATCAAATTGAATGCTCTAATGATGAATAATTTAGTGTTTTTATATAGTTTTTATTGAAATTGATGTTGCTATGTAAGAAAGGTTTTTTAATCTATTAATACTTTTTATATTATGTTTTTATATTAATAAATTTATTATTGGAATTATATATGTAGTATTACCCTTACGGGGGTCTATTTTGACATCATAAGCTTATCACATTAATAAAACTAAAGGCTTATAGCAAAGTCTTTTATAAAGATTCTTAAGGTGGACTTTGCCTATACACATAAATAAATTACATTTATCCACAATTATAATAAGTTTATAATTTCCTATGTGTTATAATAAGAAAAATATAAGCAAAAGGTTCTTAAATATAAAGTGTTAAATATTAAAAGCTCAAATTCTAGAATTTGAGCTTTTTAAAACTTAATCCGGATTATTTACTTACACAATTTCTGCCTTTTTTCTTAGCCCGATACAAAGCCTTATCAGCTGCCTTTAAAACCTCTTCTGCTGATTTGTATTTATCACTTTTCTCAGCTACTCCGATACTAATTGTAACACTTAAATCCTTAGAAACGGTTTTTTCTTTTCCATTTACTTTTCTTTTCTTTTTATAAGAATATTTCTGTTTTGATATGTTTTCTCTTAATTCTTCCAAATGTGGAATTATATCTTTCTGAGTTTTGCCTGGAAATAATATAGTGAACTCTTCTCCACCGTATCTAAAGGCTCTTCCGCCGCCATTTACTTTTCGTAGACTTGATGCCACTATCTTTAGGACTTCGTCACCTGTATCATGTCCATATGTATCATTGAATTTCTTAAAAAAATCAATATCCGTCATGGCAATAACATATTTTCCTCCCAGTTTCATCATTGATTCATTGAGAGCTCGCCTTGCCGGAATTCCCGTCAATTCATCTGAGTAAGCCATAAAGTATGATGCTTCTACTACCCCTATAATTAGTATTAATCCTGCCATAGCAAAGGAAATCTGCAACCCTAGAAACTGCTCCTTCAAGATTAGTCCAGTAAAAACCATTACTGTTACACCTATCAACGAACTATTCATCAGGTTAGGCCTTAATAACATTCTTATGTTTAAAAATATGAAAGTACATGAAAAAGCTATAATAGACATCTGGGGCATTGGAATTATGTCAGCAAATTTCCAAAACACTACATTATGGTAAATTAGTGCTTGGACTTGGCTCTGCTCTGGTTGAATAACCCACCATATTAACATAATCTGAAATGCTATAAATCCAAAACGAATTTTTCCCCATGAAGTTAGAATTCCCCTCTCCTTTAACATAGGAAATAGAAATATGTTTATGGGGATGAAAAAAGAAAGAATGTCAAAAATCCCAATAGCCTCGAAGCTGATACTATGTGCAGGTATAATACCATAGGATAATATCATTTGGCTAAGTGCTAAAATCAAGCTCAAGAAAAAAACTTTGCTTTTATTGAATCTTGAGCCTAATAACATTCCCACCAAAAAGAAAAAATATGAAATGTATTGTGAAATCATAGCCCAAGATTTAGGAAATTTTGTTACATTAAATATTAATATGTAGGTTGCTATCGTAAGGCCAATAGGTATACTCATAAGTCCAATTACCTTTTTATTTATGCTACGTTTCATTAAAGTAATCCTTTCTACGTCTCTCTATTGTATACTCCTATACCAATTACAACATATATTTATTTAACTCGAATTATTAATGAAAAGTTCTAAGGCATATCCAGACAGTACGTCGAGAATTTAATGGATGCCTTAGAATTAAAAGGACACAGCAGAGTTTTGAATTTTTCATTAGTAATTCGGGTTTTAATTTTACCTATTAATAATGATATCACAATCTTCGATAAAATTCATCATTCTTCTACGTAGTCCTAGGCAATCTTTAGAACAGTCTAATATTCAAAAAAAATATATGACTTGGAAATGAAACCATCACCCACATTTTCTTTTCAGTGTGTTTGATGCTTATCACCATGTCATATTTTCTGAAGAAATGAATCTATAAAAATTCCAATCCAAATATTAATTTATACTTCATCTTGAAAGATATTTTTTATCTAACCACACCGACGCAATGAATCCCACAATTAGGCCTAAATAGTAGGTAACAAATCTCCATACTAACATGATCGCTATTACCTCTGTTTTGACCATATAGACTCCAAAGAACATTAAAAAGGCATATTCTGCTCCTCCACTTGCACCTGGTGATGGAATTACTGCTGCAACACTTATAACACTAACACTACTCATCATGGCTGTGATGTAAGATATCCCTGATATCCCAGTACTTCGTATAACAAAGTATACAATACTATTAAATGCAATTAGTTTTAAGAAACTGTATAGAATCCCAAGTAAGAAATCCATTTTGTTATTTAGTAAATTCTCTGTGCTAATATAATATTCCTCGATAAAGTTCTCCAGTTTTCTACGTTGCTTATGGACATCTTTTACTATTCTAATTTTATGGAGAAATTCTAGTATTATATTACTAACAAAATAATTAAATTTAGGCATGTAGCTGACTGCATAAAAAGCTAAAAGAATAGCAAAGTTGACTCCAAAACCTAACCACATGATTTTTTGATTAGCAGCATTAGCAAGCTGTCCATCTGTACTTTGATAAATAATCACAATAATATTAATACAAACAAGGGCAATTTGGTGTACTATCAGATTTTGAATACATATGTTTGTAGCAGTGTGTATGCCTATATTTTTCCTCCTCATATAGTATATCTGCATGGGTTGTCCCCCAGAAGAAAATGGCGTAATCCCATTGAAAAACTGTGTAGCCAAGGTCATACCAAATGAGAATAAATAAGTGTAGTCGTCATCGCTTTTGCGAACAAAGGTGCCTAACGCCATAGATTCAAGCATCCAAAACACTATAATACAAAAAACACTTAATAGTAAAAATCGAATATCGACCTTTTGAAGCTGCTGAAGAATCGAATTAAACTCATTTCTAAAAGAGAAAAACAATATAATTAAAACTATAGCAATAACAATTGTGACATTCCTTTTAACTGACTTCACTATTGATACTCAAATGCCTTTTTCTTCTTATTTTAGCTTTCCTCTTAAAAACTGGATATCTAAAGTACATCTCCTTGTATAACCTTTCAATTCTTATTGCATAGTTTTCTGCTGAGGTCATCTTAGCAACATCATAGGCTTTCTCTACCATTACATTTTCTTTTTTATTACAACTCAGTACTTCACATATTATGCTGGCTAGTTCTTCATCATCAGAAAACAGTCTCCCTGAGATTCGATCCTCTACCACACCAAGGATATTTTTGTCATTAAATACTACTACTGGAACACCACTAGCCATAGCTTCAACAATTGTCAGTCCTTGTGTTTCAACCTTTGAAGCACTAACAAAAACATCGGCTATCCTATAGTAAAGTTCAATCTTCTCCCACGGAATCTCTCCAGTGAATATTACATGTTTATCTATTTCAAGTTCATGACATAATTTTTCCATTTTTCTTTTTTCTTGTCCATCTCCAACGATAACAAGCCTCGTGTTAGGATTTTCTTTTAAAACTTTGGAGAACTGCCTTATAATCACATCTACTCTTTTCTCCTTTGTTACTCTGCTTAGGGACAAAATCACCATATCATCAGCACTTAATTCTAGTTGCTCTCTAAGTAGTTTAACATCACTGCTTCCTAGTTTACTATTAAAAAATTTATTTATCTGAATTCCTGATGGTATGACACTTATTTTCTCATTTATCCCAAATGAAGCAATAGCATCTTTAGTCTTATGACTTGGTACCACCACAGCATCACATTTTTTACTATGATTTTTGGCAATATAGGAGAACATCTGGGATACTATGCCTTCTATATGATAATCAGATAATATAGTATTAACATACACGTCATAGATAGTATGACAAGTATGGATCAAAGGTATATTTTTCCTTTTAGCTATTCTAGCTCCTACCACACCAACGAAAAATTCTGTATGGGTGTGTATCACATCAAAATTCATTGCCTCTAATTTTTTCATTATCGATGGGTTTATATAGTATCCAACTTGCAAATCCATAAATTTGACTGAAGGGATTCTAATTATATTATCTTGAATGTTATCCACATGCCCCGGTGCTTTTACAGTAACTATAGTAACCTCATGACCGCGTTTTACTAATTCTTCTTTCAAGGTTAGTATTGAAGATGTTACTCCACCAAGTAACGGGTAGTACAGATCTGTAAATATCCCTATTTTCATATTTCACACCCTCTTTCTTTGACTTTCCTGGGTTGTTTTTATTCATTGTTATAATTTATACAGTAGTATCTTTCCAATTAATCTAATCGTCTAAATATTTTAATCGAAGACCAAGAAGTTTCTTCGATAAACTTATAATATCAAGTAAAAATTAAAAACTGATGAAAATTTTCTTACAAATTTCTGAAATTTTTCTATTAAACCCGGATTATTCATGGAAAGTTTGAAAGGGTGCAAGTAATTTTGAATTCTAAGGCTTTCATCAAGTTTGAAGGCATACCCAGACGGTACGTCGAGAATTTGATGGAGGTCTTAGAATCAAAAGGACTCAGCAGAGTTTTAAATTTTCTATGAATAATCCGGGTTAAACTTGCATAATAAAATATTTTTCTACAAAAGAAATAAAACTTAAAATTTGAGAAGTATAAAACCTTTAAACATGATATACTATTTTTTATGAGTATGGTTAAAATAACTATATAAGTCGTAATAAATATAACGCACAAACTCAGTGTTGTTATTTAAAGAGGAAGGATTAAAATTATGGAGACAAAAGAAATGAAATTTAAAGATTATCCCCTATCTAATGAAATAAAAAGGGGCCTTAGCGAATTAGGTTTTAAAAAACCTTTAAAGGTTCAGTCAGTAGTCATACCAAAAATATTAAATGAAGATAAGGATTTGATTGTAAAATCCCAGACCGGAAGTGGTAAAACAGCTGCATTTGCTATACCTATCTGTGAAAAGATAGATGTAGAGTTAGAAGCAACCCAAATGCTAGTACTTACACCTACAAGGGAATTAGCTGAGCAGATCAAGTATGATATTAGTGGTGTTGGTAAGTATAAGGAAATTAAATGTGCAGCAGTATATGGTAAGCAGCCTATAGAGATGCAGAGAATGGAACTGAAAAAGAAACCCCATGTAATAGCTGGGACTCCTGGAAGGATGATGGACCATCTTAAAAGAAAAAATGTAAGACTAGACAACTTAAAATATTTAGTTATTGATGAAGCAGATGAAATGCTTATAATGGGTTTCGGTGACCAAATCGACTCTATAGTAAGTAAGATTCCCGATGATAGAGTTACATTATTATTCTCAGCAACTATGCCTGAAAAGGTACAATATCTAAGTCAACAATATATGAATAACCCTGAAAACATAGAGGTTGAATCTGATGTAAAAACCTTAGATAAAATTGAACAGATATACTATTCCGTAGAAGCCCTTAAAAAAGTGGATTTTCTTAAAAAAATGCTTCAGCGTGAAAGACCAGGAAAGACTATTGTTTTCTGTAATACTCAAGAACAAGTCGAAAGACTCTATGCCATCATGAAAAAATGGAGCCATTTTGTATGTCAAGTTCATGGAGGAATGCAGCAAAGAGCTAGAATGGATAAACTTACTGGGTTTAAGAATGGGCAATATAATACTTTACTAGCTACTGATGTTGCAGCTAGAGGAATCCATGTGGAAGGTGTCACCCATGTTGTGAACTTCTTTGTTCCATTTGACAATGAAAATTATATCCACAGAATTGGTAGAACTGGAAGAGTCCATGAGGGTGGTGTAGCTATCACCTTTGTTACAGAACCAGAGCATAACAGATTCGCAGAGCTTGAAGGTTTTCTTGGATATAAGATTCCTTGTAAAGGTGGACATGTAGAAAGAAAAATTGGAAAGAAGACTTTGAAAAAGAACGCTAAGCAGACCCGCTACAAGACTGGTAAGGTAAATGGTTCAGTAATTCAGATAAATGCAGGTAGAAGCAATGGACGTTTTACAAATAAAGATATACTATCAACACTAAGGAAGATCGGCGGTGTTAGGCAAGAAAATATCGGTAAGATAGAGATTAAAGAAAAAGTTACTAATGTTGAAATATTAGGCGGCAAGGAACGAATAGTTTTAAAAGCTTTGAGAGATGCTAAAATCAAAGGTAAGCTATATCGATCTAAAATTAAAAACTAAAATGGTATAAAAAGCAGGCACCTATTATTTTACTATAGTGCCTGCTTCTTTAATACCTAGAAAAAAATCACCTCTAGATTTTTATGTTCTAATTCAGATTATGAAATTACTGATTTGTCCATTTTTCAAATTCTTTTTCAGTGGCCAAAACATAATGTCCCTCACTCACAAGGCGAGATTCTCCGAAGCTATAATCTATTCCGCTCTGCTCATAATCATAGTGTAATGAAATGGAGTTTCTTTCAACAAGGGGATTTGGCTCAGGTATCGCTGATAATAGTGATTTAGTATATGGATGAATGGGATTATTAAAAATATCATCGGTGCTCCCCATTTCTACTATATATCCTAAATGCAGTACCCCTATCCGGTCTGAAATATATTTGACCATTGAAAGGTCATGGGCTATAAATAGATAAGTTATATCTGTTTCTTCTTGAATTTCCTTCATAAGATTAACTACCTGTGCTTGAATAGAAACATCTAGTGCACTTATTGCTTCGTCCGCAATAATTAGACTTGGGTTCATAATAAGTGCCCGAGCGATACCTATCCTTTGTCTTTGACCACCTGAAAATTGATGTGGATATCTTTTGGCATGTTCTCTTGAAAGTCCTACCTTATCTAAAATTTTATAGACCTTCTCTTCTCTATCCTCTTCATCGGAATAAAGACCATGGTTATCGATACCTTCTGCTACAATATCCATAACTTTCTTTCTTGGATTTAATGATGCCATTGGATCTTGAAAGATCATCTGCATTTTTGTCCTCAGGTGTCTAGTTGTTTCCTTACTAAGATCTTTGCTAACTACGACATCATCAAAAATAACTTCACCGGAGGTAGGCTTATAGAGTCTTATTATGGATCTGCCCGTCGTCGACTTTCCACTACCGCTTTCTCCTACTAATCCAAATGTTTCCCCTTTATGGATTTCAAAGCTAATTCCATCAACGGCTTTCACGGTAAAATGTCTATTTATTTTAAAATGTTGCTTTAAATTTTTAACTTGTAAGATAGGCTTCTCTTTCACCTGTTTTCACCTCCTGCAACATTTTATCAATTCTTGATCTTAGTTCCTTAGGCATCTCTACCTTAGGTGCATCCTCATGGGCAAGCCAAGTTGCAACCCTATGTTTCCCTCCCACATTAAACATTGGAGGACTCAATCTAAAGTCAATATTTAGAGCATATTCATTTCTGAGGGCAAATGCATCGCCCTCAAATTTGTTCATTAAGTTAATAGGATTTCCAGGTATAGAATATAAATTTCCTTCTAACGTACTTATATCTGGAATAGAGGATAGCAGCCCCCAAGTATATGGATGTCTAGGATCATAAAAAATCTCCTCAACTGATCCCTTTTCTATTATTTTTCCAGCATACATAACTGCCACATAATCGGCTACCTTTGCAACAACACCTAAATCATGTGTAATATAAATTACCGATACATTCTTTTTCCTTTGTATATCCTTTATAAGCTCTAATATCTTAGCCTGCACAGTAACATCCAGAGCTGTTGTGGGCTCATCACATATGAGAATTTCAGGATCACAAGAAAGGGCTATTGCTATTACAACCCTCTGTCTCATACCTCCAGATAACTGATTTGGATACTGCTTCATTCTTTTTGCCGGATTATCAATTCCAACCAATTCAAGCAGCTCCTCTGCCTTAGTCTTAGCCTCAGCCTTAGGGGTTTTATAATGTTGACGCATTCCTTCCATTATTTGCTTCCCAATAGCCATAGTTGGATTTAAAGAGGTCATCGGGTCCTGAAATACCATTGCTATTTTCTTCCCGCTTATTTCTTTTCTTATTTCCTTAGATGACATTTTTACAATGTCATATTCCTTTTTCTCTTCCTTTTCCTCTTCGTATCTATATATTATTTTCCCATCATTTATTACCCCATTGTTACTAAGTATTCCCATGACTGCCTTTACAGTCACACTTTTTCCACTGCCACTTTCTCCTACAATTGCAACAGTTTCTCCCTTAAATAGGTCTAGCTTAATACCCCTTATTGCATTTAATGACCCTGAGGAAGTTGTAAAGGATATATCTAAATCCCTTATAGATAATATTCTCTCTCTTTTCTCTTTAATCATTTAGTCCCACCTACATTTCTTTCATTTTAGGGTCAAATGCATCCCTTAACCCATCGGCCATTATATTAAAGCTGAGCATTAAAATTGCTAAAACAATCGTTGGAATTGCTACCATATAAGGATCTATCAAAAATGATTTGAACCCATCACTTATAAGTACTCCTAGGGAAGCCATAGGTGCCTGCAATCCAAGGCCTATAAATGCCAAAAATGATTCGGTAAATATAGCATTAGGAATAGAAAACATTGACATAATTATTACCTGACCTAATATATTTGGTAGAACTTCTTTAAAGATAATCTTTGCATTTCCAGTACCTAAGGTTCTAGAAGCTAAAATAAATTCTTGTTCTTTCAATTTCAAAACCTGGGCCCTAACTACACGACTCATGCCAATCCAGCCCTTAATAAAAAGAGCAATTGTAATAGACATAATTCCCGGTCTAAGAATAAGAACTAAGAGTGTAACAATAACCATATTAGGTATTCCATTAAGTATCTCAATAAATCTTTGCATAACTAAGTCAATCTTACCTCCAAAAAAACCAGAAATAAGGCCATAGCTCATGCCAATTATCATATCTATAATCATTGCAAGACCTGCAATATAAAGGGATATTCTAGTTCCAACCCATGTTCTAGTCCATAGATCTCTACCAAGGGTATCGGTGCCAAATAGATAATATTCTCCCCTTGCTCCCTTCTTCTCATAAACATTCACGCCATCTGATATTCCATCTAGAATTCCTATCTTCTCTATAATAGGCATACTAGGCGGTAATGATGCATGCTCTATTATGATAGATTTATATGTATGGCTATTTATAAATGGTGCAAATATAGCCATACATATAATGATTACTATACAGACAGAGCCAATAACCGCACCTTTATTTTTGATAAATCTCGTAAGAACATCCTTAGCAAAGGATTCTTTAGAAACGTCAAAAGAATCGGCTATCGCTACGTTTTTGTCGGCTAATATGAAATCATCACCTTTAAAATTAATCTCCATCTAACGTTCACCCTCCTTTGCCAGTCTAATTCTTGGATCTATAATTCCATACAATATGTCTACTGCCAGCATTACAGTAATAAACAATATACTATATATGAAAGCCACTGCAATAACAACATTGTAATCATTTACCTGTATAGCGGTAACTAATAAACTTCCCAATCCCGGTATTGCAAAAATTTTCTCAACAACTAAGCTACCCGTCATTAGACTTACAACCAATGGTCCTAAAACTGTGATTACTGGAATAAGTGCATTTCTTAATCCATGTCTCAGAATTAGACTATTTTCGTTGATCCCCTTTGCCTTAGCCAATAGAATATAGTCACTTCCCAGCACGTCTAACATCTCACTCCTTAAAAATCTTGAAACAGTAGCAATGGTAAACATAGAAAGGGCTATTGTTGGCATAACACTTGAGCTAGAGGCATTGGACGGATCAAATAAAATCGGAAATAACCTTAGCTTATAGCCAAGCAAATAAGCAAGCCCTAATGCAAACACATAGGATGGTATACTAACCCCGCCTACAGAAATTACACTAGCTAAGTTATCCATCCAAGTATTGTGATTTAGTGAAGCAACTATCCCTAGTATCATTCCAATTATAGTTCCTAAAAGCACTGCCTGGATACCTATGGATACCGTTACTTTAACTCTTGGCTTTAGCATTTTGGCGATTGGCATATTTTTTTGTATGGTGTATGATACTCCAAAATCACCCTTTGTCATTAATCTAATATAATTTCCAAATCTAACTAATACGGGATCATCCAGTCCATATTTTTCTTCTACAATAGCTTTTTGTTTTTCTGTTAACCTCTCATCATTAAAAGGCGTACCCGGCATTAATTCAAGCATCAAAAATAATATTAATAGTATGGTTAACATCGTAAATATTGAAATTACCAGTCGTTTAAAAGTGTATTTCCACATTTTCGGTCCCCTTTTTAAATACAACTTATAGGATTAGCAAGGGCTCATCCTATAAGTTTTTATTAGTTTTATATAAATTACGGAAAATCTATTACATTCCGAAGATTTAACATCCTCAAAGGCATTGGCTGTCAAATCTCCACAAGGTAAGATTTTTATCGTATTATATACATATGATTCTATTCTGACTTAATATCGGCATACTTATAGGTATATGGAATACCTACAGAATTATTAATAACGCCAGTTATTCTAGGATTCCAAAGATTTGATGCACCAGTTTGATATACTGGGATTGGTCCTCCACCCTTTAATAATATTTCTTCCGCTTTTTTCATAAGTTCCCATCGTTTTTCTAATGAGATCTTTCCAGATGTACATTGCTCAATTAGCTTATCGTATTCGGGATCTGAATAAAAACCAAAATTAAATGTACCTTCAGAAACAAATAACTCTAGATAAGTCATCGGATCTTGATAATCTGGTCCCCAACGAGTTAAGCCAATTTCATATTCTCCTTTATCCATTAACTTAAGTCTCGTCTTTTTAGGCTGAGATTTAAGGTCAACTGTAATACCTTCAAGTGTTGTTTCAATCTCTGATTTCAAGAATTCAGCAATTTTTTTAGATGACTCAGAATCTTCAAATAGTAGTTCTATATCAATCTCATCCTTACCGATTTCAGCCTTTGCCTTTTCCCAGTATTTTTTTGCAACTTCTTTACCCTTTGTAAAATATTTTGGAGTTGTATCTCTAAAGTCCTTTCCATCTGGGCCCGTAGCAAGCTTAATTGGGATAAAAAAGTTTCCTGGTACAGAACCGTCTTTAAGAACGGCATTTGCTATTTGCTCTCTATTATAGGCATTTGCAAGGGCACGATTTAAATTTTTATTGCTGAGGTCATCCTTTTTAAGATTTACACTAAGGAACCATAGGTAACTTCCTAGGTTTATTTCGTAGTCTGGATTATCCTTATACTTTTCAACAAGTTCCCCAGTTAATCTTACATAATCCGTTGCTCCAGAATCATACTCTAATACAGCACTTTGTGAATCTAGAACGACTTTAAAATTAATGGCATCTAATTTAACCGCATCAACATCCCAATATTTATCATTTTTAACAAGCTTAAAGCTACTTCCTTGATACCATTCACTCATCTTAAAAGGACCACAGGCTAAAGTCCCTTCAGGACTTAATGCATACTCATCACCTTGAGCCTCTACAAATTCTTGATTAGTAGGGAAAAATGATGGGAAAGTCATGAGCTTAATAAAAAAAGGAACTGCTCTATCAAGTTCAACAACTAATGTTTTATCATCTACCGCTTTAACCCCTAGCTCCTCAAGTGGCTTTTCTCCAGTAGCACATAGCCATCCATTTTTAATACCTGCAACGTCTAACATATAGGAATACTCACTTGCTGACTCTGGATTTGCAAGTCGTCTCCAACCATAAACAAAGTCATTGGCCGTTACCGATGTGCCATTACTCCACTGAGCGTCCCTTATTGTAAATGTATACGTTAGTCCATCTTCAGAAACCTCAGTTTTTTCAGCCAATGCCGGAACAGCACTTCCATCTTTATCCATAGCGTACAATCCATCAATTGTTGCTGCTATAGCCTCAAAAGAAAATCCATCTGTTGCAAGCTGAGTATCCATGGAATTAAGATCAGAATCTTTAGTCACCGTTAGAACCTTTTCTGATTTAGCACTTGTCTTCTCACTTCCACAACCGGTCATGCCTACGATTAACGTAAATACAATTAATAAACTAATTATCTTTTTCATTTAATTCTCCTCCTCAATTATTATATAAATCATTTGACTCTTAAAATAGCTGGTACATATTACTTTGATTCCTTTGCTTTTTTAAATGCCAAAGATTCTTCAATAAAACATCTAAATATACTTCTGCTATATTCATCATTTATACTGTCATCGGGTGCCAGCATTTCGGGATGCCATTGGACACCTAATAAAAACCTGTCTCCTATTCCCTCAATTCCCTCAACAATTTCATCTTCACTTATTGCATTGATTTTCAAATCTTTACCTAATTTTTTAATGCTTTGATGATGAAAGGAATTGGTTGGAATATGTTTTTCACCTACAATTTTAAATAGTAGACTATCTTCTATAATTGAAACATCATGGGCAATAACATCCTTTGAAAGTGGTTCCTTTGAGTAAGTATGTTTAGGATATTCTCCCATCCTCATTTCTTGAAATAAGGTACCTCCATGAATAGTATTTATCAATTGAAGTCCTCTACAAATACCTAGAATCGGCATAGAAGTCTCTGATAATATTTTCTTATACAGATTAATCTCTAACTCATCTAAGCTATCCACTAAATGCTTGTACTCAAACTCCACTTCTTCATTGTAATACTTTGGATTTACATCATTTCCACCAGAAAAAATTATTCCATCAAGCTTTTCAATAATTTCTAAAGAAATTCTATAGTTACTGACTATGGGAATTACTATTGGTATTCCCCCAAGTTGCTCAATGGATTTTACATAATCATCAGCTAATAAAAGCCACGATTGGTTCTTACAACCTTGATTGGTTATGATTCCAATATTGTCATCAAAGGATAATTTAGCTGTAATTCCTATTAGCGGTCTCATAAATCCCCTCCTTCTTAAACTATATATAATGTAATAGTTTTTTCGTAATTCATATAAATACCATGGTTACTTGTATTAAAAAGCAAGTTCTTTGCCAAAAAGCTGAATATCCTTTCAAAGAAACTTATAATTTATCATTTATTAATTTTTTTTCTTAATAAAAGGACTTAATCATTAGAATAGATGTAAGAGGTTTTTATTGAAATTTCAACAGTTTATTAACTGCCTTAATTTAGAAGACTAAATTATTGCACTAAAAAATTTTCACTGAAATAGCTTAAAGAAAATAATAAAAAAGCCTATAAATGTAAAAAATCATTTACAGACTTTTAGATATTTTCTCATTTTGACAAGTCATTTTGAGAATTTGATTTTGTATTACCCAATTTTCTTTAAATTCAGCTATTTATCAAAACGACAAACTTTTGTCATTTTGATAAATTAGACCAGAGTTAAAGTTTATATTTTTTAAGATATCTATATAGGGTTGAAAGACTTATTCCTAATTCCTGAGCTATTCTAGTCTTTGATTCTACTGTATTACCATACTTTTCAACTAGATTGGAGATATTTTGCTTTTTAAAATCATTTATTGAGATTTCTTGAGCACCTTCAAACCGAATATCACTACTGTAATTTATATTCAATGGAAAACTACTCGTGGTTAAGGTATCGGTCCTTTCCATTGTAATGGCATATTCAATCACATTTTCAAGCTCTCTCACATTGCCAGGCCAATCATAAATTAATAGATACTTTTTAACTTTATCAGATATTTTTTTTATGTTTTTCCCAAACTTGTTATTATATTTTTCAATAAAATATCTTGTAAGCTCTATAATGTCCTCCGTTCTTTCCCGTAGGGCTGGAAGCTTTAGAGGAATTACACATAATCTATAGTATAGGTCATCTCTAAATTGGCCATTTTTAATTTCCTCAGATAAATTTTTATTTGTAGCAGCAATAAATCTTACATCCAGTTGTATATCCTTTGTACTTCCAATTCTTGTTATCTTTCCTGTTTCAAGCACTCTTAACAGTTTAGGCTGCAGATAAATGGGCATATCGCCAATTTCATCTAAGAATATAGTACCATGATCAGCTACCTCAAACAGGCCCTTCTTTCCTTTCTTACTGGCATCGGTAAAGGCTCCTGCTTCATATCCAAATATTTCGCTTTCAATTAAATGATCGGGAATAGCTGCACAGTTTATAGGAACAAATGGTTTATCTCTTCTATCGCTTATGTTGTGAATTAGTTTGGCAAACATTTCTTTTCCCGTTCCGCTTTCTCCTAAAATCAAACAATTTGAATCATATTTCGCTACATGGAGTACAACTTTTTTTATTTCTTCAAGTATCTCACTTTTACCTACAATTTGACCTAGAAATAACTCCTTATCTATAAAGCCTTCAATTTCATCAATCCTATTTTCATTTTTCATTTTCAAGAAAAACATTTGATTATAATCATTTCCGCCTAAATCTACTTTAACTCTATTAACCTGTAGATTATCATTTATTTTAAAATTGCTCCCACGAAAGTCATCTCCATATGATGCCTTGGTTTTGGAGATTAACTCGTATACATTATGGAATTTTCCAAAGTTTTTCTTAATAACATCGGTCGTTTGAATAATCTCGCCCTCTTTATCGGTGATTATTATTGCTTCCTCTGTAGATGATAATAGTTTTTCATAATTGGCTATTTTAAGTTCACTTTCTACAAGCTTAGTTATTGCTTCAGCCATGACAGCATTAAATTTAGTCAATCTATCTTTCTCATCGATAATTCGTCTTTTTGATTCATCATCATAATATGAAGATATTGTTACTACACCTAAGCAATTTCCTTCTAGGATAATTGGCATATGTATAGAATATTCCTTACCACAATTATCGGATTTTTTCATTGGGCATTCTTGACATATTTCATTTTTCAGAGGATCAAACATAAAAAGAGGTTTTTTTGTTTTTAATACCCAACCATTTGAAGTGTTTTCGGGCAACACTATACCTAGCATTTTATTATATACACCCGTTCCAACCACTCTTAACAACTTATTATCCACAATATAAATATCTAAATCAATCACTTCTGCTATAGCTTTAATATATTTAAATAGCTTAGAATGAATACTCGTTAAACTACCCATAATCCCTCTCCTCTCAAGTGTCAAAGAGCCTATGAAATTAATTCGATTTTATCGTTATGACCCTTTCTATTCTACATTAGTCTTATCATTCCCTTTGTCGTATTTTTTGTGTTTTTGTCGAATCCATTCTTAGTTAGACTCTTATTACAAATATTATAATAGACTTCTTATGATATTTGTAAACATTTACAATCTAGTTTAAAATATATGTAGTAAAGATCTATTGAGGGGGAATAAATAATGCGGGAAATTAGAAAACTTAATGCATCCCATATCCATGAATATGCTGATATCGCTTTTAATGCCTATCCAAGTTTTAAGGATTTTACCAAAGAAGCTATGGACCAGTATAAAGATGAGGCCTTAGAAATACTAAAAAATGATTCTCAGGTAACCTTTTATGGTATGTTTGAGGACGAACAATTAATTGCTGTTATGCGCCTTTTTGATTTTGAAATGAATTGCTTTGGGAAGGTCCTACCTGTATCGGGGATTGGATTCTTAGGTGTCCATCTAATGCATAAGAAGAAAAAAGCTGCCCGTGATATGGTGAAATTTTATGAAGAACATTATAGAAAAATCGGTGTACCCTTAGGATTACTATTACCATTTAGACCCGACTTTTATAAAAGAATGGGATACGGTTTTGGAACAAAGATGAATCAATATAGAATTTTAGCTTCAAGAATACCGACATATTATAAAGCAAGTGACATAAGATATGTCAAAGAAAGTGAGTTAGACAAATTATTGGATTGTCATAGCAGAGTTGTTCGTAAGACCCATGGTATGATGATGAAATTTTGTGACGAGATCAGTCCTATATTTGGAGATGCTTTTAATCGTATTGTAGCCAACTATGATGAACAAGGTAATATCAATGGATATATCGTTTACAAATTTCAGAATGGAAAAGCCGGAAACTATACGATTAATAATATCTATGTAAAAGAATTAATCTATGAAAACCCTGAGGTTTTAAGAAAGCTTTTAGGATTCTTAAGAAAACAAGAGGATCAAGTTAATTTAGTGATTTTTTCTACGGAAGACGAGCACTTTTACCATATGTTCAATGATCCAAGAAATGACTCATTAAATTATATTCCATATGGTTATTTGGAAACAAATACCCAAGCTGTTGGTATAATGTACAAAATCTTTGATATAAGAGAAGCTTTTATACAGTGCTCCCATAAAAATTATAATAATGGAAACTTAAGTGTAAGATTTTTAATAAGTGATAACTTTACTAGAGAAACTGAAGAAGAAGTTATTGTAAAATTCGACCAGGGCAAAGCGCTTTTAAACACAGAGGATTATGATATGACTATCAAGATGAATATAGCTGAATTTTCATCACTATTCTTAGGCGTTACCAGTGCCAAGGGATTATTCGATTTGGGATTATTGGAATTGGATAGGACTGAATTTATAGAAGATGTAGATAGACTATTTTATTGTAATCAAAAGCCAGTATGTTATACAGATTTTTAAGAAAGTACATAAAATTGAAGATGTTACGTTTCTCGACGGGGACAGGACGATTTCAAAAATGAATAACTTCATAAAAAGTGACTCATCAGAAGATAAGTCACTTTTTTCTTGTGTTGTAAATTTATTACATTTTTCTTGCAACTATTCCGTATGTTTCGGAATCCGAATCAAAGGTATCTCCTTTTAAGTTGTTATAAACCATTTCAACCTTAAATTTATGATTATTGAGCAGTGTTGTTATTTCCTCTAGACCAAATAATCTATGGTAGATTCTTATGACTTTCATTTTTCCTTCCTCATCGATAATCGTATATTGATTTCCCTCGGTTTTTGGTTCTTCATATAAGAAATAATTAAAAATTTCTACATAGGGTTTAGGACTCCAAAAACCGCTATCAGTAATTGAAGTTCTACTATTTAATGAAGCCTGTCTATGCTCTGAAACTACATCTAATATAAACATCCCGTTATCCTTCAAAGCATCATGAATTCTCATTAGAAGCTTTGACTGTTCATTAGTGCTTAAAGCACAAAAATCATAAAAAATGAGGGTCGCAATATCAAAAGAATTCTTATCGCTAATATCTAGATAGTTCATCTTATAAAAGCTAGTATTTTTGTAGTCTTTCTGGACCTTCTCCTTAGCAAACTGTATTGACCTATCAGAAATATCTACTCCCGTAACATCGGCTCCAGTTTTTGCGAACTCCTTTACATACAGTCCAGGACCACATCCAAGATCAATCACTGCTTTTTCACTGTTCATTCCAGTAGTTTTGATAATGAAATCAGTTTCTGCTTCAATAGTTTCCTTAGTTTTACTGGCAGCCTCTGTTTCAGGATTTAAATGGAAGTTCAACATCTGCTCCGATATATGTTCATCATCCCAAAATTTATCTGTACTTTTTTCAAAAAGCTCAGGTTTACTAATAGCTTTCTTTAATGCTTGCAAATCAATTTTATTGTTATTAATTATTCTCATCATTTAAATTCTCCTTTATATGGTTACTCTCTGTACTTGGTTTCTAATTAATGTTTAATTGATAAGGTAAAATAAGTTAGTACAAAATGAGATTGCCTCATTCTGCCCTCAGCTCACAAAGATGTGCTTTTAGAAGTAAACAGATCTTTGAAAGCAAACAAAAAAACGCCTCAGAATTCTGAGACGTTAAAGGTCATACATTACTCAGAATAATTAAAACAACACATCGCAAATAAACCGTATACAAATAAATGGCTTAATTGGACTATTAAAGACGTTGTTTTAAATATTCGTTTCCAATTCATTCAATTATTACAATGAACCGGATAAATCAGCTCCTTTAATTTTACCTTATCATATATTTATTTTAACATAGCTCCTCATAGCAAGTAAAGTCAAATCCATACCTAATAAATACAGTCTATAAATTAAAATAGAAAGGTAACCTTATTCTTCTTTATCAAAATCTAAAATCATGTAATAAGAATCATACAGGGTTATCCTTATGGTTATTTTCCCTTTCATTTTTTCTTTATATTTTGATTTTAGAACTCTAAATAATTCTCCAAAGTTTTCATCTAATTTTATATCAGAAGCATCATTATAATCTACTATTACACTATTGTCAGTCTTAGTTATAATTGGTTTCTTATTATCTACCTCATCTATTTTAGATCTAAGTATTTTCTTTAAGGGGCTATTTGATAATAATAGTTCTCTTGTAAATGCTTTTTTATCAAAATGAAGTTGTCCTCCTGATATAGCATATTCTATACTCATATTTATCTCATCCTTCGAATCTTACACAACAACCAAAGTCAGCTGGTTTCTTAGAATTTTTTGTGAGTACCCAGAGGGTATTTTGATTTGCAGAAATTGGTGCCTCACCGTCGCCATCTGTAAAAATAATAACTAAAGGAATTTTCATTTTATCAACTAATCTAAAAATAGGTCTAAAATCACGACATATCACTTTATTGCATTTCCTACGAATTTATAATCCTTGCCATGACACTATTTTATGGTTCGGCTATTTAATTACTATTATTAATTAATTCATTGTCAGGTCTAAATTTTATTATCCAAAAATCACCACTATGTCCATGATTACCAAATACATCACCATCTATGCTCATAGCACATCCAGATACAATATATCCACTATCATTTGTCTGTTTTACACTTCCTACCCATTCACTGCTAGTGCTACCACCTAAAGTCTTTTTCCACTGAATTTTTCCTTGGCTGTCTAATTTAACTATCCAATAATCATAACGCTCATGATACCCTGTTATTTCTGCATCTTCATTACTACTAGTATATCCTGCCATAATATATCCTTCATCCGTTGTTTGTTGGATGCTTTGTGCATTATCTCTTCTTCTACCTCCTAAACACTTCTGCCACTCTATTTCTCCTTCTCTATCTAACTTTATTATCCAACCATCCCTAGGCCAATTATCACTACGATGTCCTGTCAAGTCTCCATCATCAGATTCTGTCTCACCCGCAACTATGTAACCTCCATCTGCTGTTTGTTGTATACTATTTGCATCATCAGCTCCACTACCACCAAAACACTTTTTCCATTCTATTTCTGGTGTATTATCTTCTGCATTTACAAGGGTGATCAAAGATAGGAATATGATAAAGATTAATATTATTAAATATTTCTTTTTCATTACTGAACATCTCCTTTTTACTTTAAAATGATATTATTACCTATACATGTTACATTAGTAAATTTACAAATTATTACTTCAAGTATACAAATACGATATATAATTGTCAATATTTACCATTCGAACCTTTCTAGGTGTTAACATGTAGCCGTAAAAATCTGATTTTGATAAAGATGCTATAAAACAAATTGGTAAATGTATTAATCCAACTAGAACCCTAAAAACACAGAAAATATATTGAAAGCTCGAATTCTATTACTTTCTGGAATTTGAGCTTTCTAAATCAGCTTAGTTTTGAATTTTGCTTTTTAAGTTCTAATACATGACATTCTTAATAAAAGCTATATATACACCATATTTTGTTATTTTCCCTTATATTATGTCTCCTTCAACCCTAAGTTTTTTCATAATCTCAATTATATTATTTTGTGCATCAACAATTTGAGGAGTGTCAACACTATCAATAAGCTCAAAAAATTCTAGCAATATAACCTTGGACATCTTAGAAAGATTATTAATAATCTTAGTTTGAATTTTACCACTGGCACCCTTCATTCCTATTGCCAATATATAGATATTAACATCCCTCAACAATCTCTGAACTGACCTATCACTCATTTTTTCTAGTTCTCTATCTAGCGAAGAAGTCTCAGAAGAAAAGGGCTTAATGTCCCTTATTAAATCAACAAACTCATGAACTCTTTCACCACTATCGTCTAAAATATTAAAATGTTTATTGATATTTTCAATGTAATCTTCTCCAAAATAAGACCCCAATTTTTCTCTTATAATCCATGGATATTCTCCCAATTGTATATCTAGAATTCCCTCTAAAATCAAAATTCGTTCTAAAAGTTCCTTTCCAGTAAAATTACCTGTGATAATATAGTTTTCAAGGATATCTCTCAATAACATAGGCTCAGTTCCATATAGGAGCAACTGTAAAGCCTTTTGAAAGAATTTCACTGGTATGTCCTGAATATTATCTTCAAGGGCCAACAACCCCTTTTTATGTGCCTTGCGAGATAGATCTACAATATTCTCTAATAAATTCAAGCAATGCTCTTTCTCTTCATTGGTGCATTTTATTCTTTCACCTAAATTCCAATCCTTCATGAATTTGCCCTCCCTTCGGGTACATGTTTGTAATTTTTTATTTTTTATAACTTTTCTATATTTATTAGGAGATATTCCGTACATCTTTTTAAAGGCTCTTATAAAAGTATCTAGTGTATTAAAACCATACTCATAGGCTATAAATGTTACTGATTTATCTGTATAAATCAGATTATGGGTCGCTCTTACTAATCTTCTTCTTCGAACATAGCTCATGATAGAATTCCCAACCGTTGACAGAAATATTCTATGAAAATGATACTTTGACAAATGTACATTTTCTGACAATAATTCTAGAGAAAGATCTTCATATAAGTTTTCTTCAATATAGTTAATGCTCTTATGCACTTTATCATAATATCGCATATCTGTTTTACCTCCAGAGACTATACACCAATTGTAATAAATAAGTCCTTAGGATACTCGACGATTTTTGCTAATTTTAAAAAGAATCACAAAAAAAAAATTGATTTTTTCATTAGTGTCCTAGCTTCTAGCGCAATTACATCACATAATTTGAAATAAAAAAAACTTCATTCTAGCCTTAATTTTACTAGAAAGAAGTCCTTATAATTAACTACTTTATAATTTGGTTATATATTTGCTCGAGTACAGTAGTTATAGTATCATCACTAATAACCCTAGAATATAATATGGCTCCTTTATATGAAGTCAATACCATAAGTGCCATACTTCTAGAATTGCCCTTAAATTTAAAGCTTCCTTCTGATATACCATCTTCAAGGATCTCACCTATAAAGTCAATCTCCGACTCACTTAAATCCGTCACCATTTTTTTCATGGAGTCTGGTATAACATTGTACTCAGCCTGTAATGAAGATAGGGGGCAAATGTCTCTCCTTTTGGCACAGTCAGTCACATTATCAAATATATATTTAATCTTTTCCTTCGCAGTCTCTAAACTATCAATCTTTATTTTTAATTCCTGCCCATTCACCCTTAAAGCTTTGCAAACGGCTAATCCCAAATCTTCTTTTTTCGGAAAATGATGATGCAGGGTTGCCTTTGTTATACCAACAGCTTCCGATAAATCCTTATAACTAAAGCTATCAAATCCATATTTTTTAATAAAATCGATAGCAAGATTTACAATCTGTTCTTTTCTATTCTCCATATTAACAAGTCCTTTTCTATTGTTTGTTTTATATCCTATCATACTAACAAGTTTGCAACAAGTTTTTTACATAAAAAAAGAATATACAATATGGATATTAAGTATTATTGTTTTTTATTAAATATACAACTGGTTCCACTTGGATTGAAACATTTATTACATGATATACATTTTGATTTTTCAGTTTCTCCACCTAACCATCTATTTATCAATTGAGACTCTCTTATGAATGGTCTACACATAGAAATAGCCTCAACTCTTGTATTTTCCATTGCCTCTTCTATTACATCTAAACTTCTAAATCCACCTACTAAAATAACTGGGATATTTATGTCTTGAGCTATACTCGCAGCATATTCTTTATGATAGGCTTCATCTTCAATTGTTTTTATACTAGGTCTTACAGGAGTATACTCACCTCTCATAGTTCCTCCACTTATTTCTATGGCATCAAAGCCTGCCTCGGCAAATATATTTGCTGCTTTTTTACTATCCTCAAAGGTAAGTCCCTCTTCCCCAAGAAAATCGGAAGCATTCATCTTCATGAATACAGGAAAATCTTCTCCACACTTCTTTCTAATATTCTCATATGCCTCCATTATTATTCTTGCCCTATTTTCAATACTTCCTCCATATTCATCTTTTCTCCTGTTATAATAAGGAGTTAAAAATCTACTGAAGAAATATCCATGGGCACCATGGATTTGAACACCGTCGAAGCCAGCTTTCTTAGCTCTTAATGCACCATCTCCAAAATCTTCAACTAATTTTTTGATTTCTTCCTTACTTATTTCCTTTGGTTTAAACTCGGCTCCCTCATCGCCAACACCAGATGGACTATATGGCGTATATTCAGGATTAACATGTATCTGTGCTCCATGATGTACTAATTGTACAATTATTTTGTTATTTTTTTCATGTACTGTATCCGTTAGTTTTTTCAACCTTTCTATGTATGAATCATCATGTATTTTCATCAATGTATGCGTTGCAGTTCCCTCTACTACTTCCGTTAGCCCTGTAATGATCAGGCCTATATTTCCATCACATAGATCATTATACATATTAATTATCCTATCGGTCACATAACCATTCGAATCTCCCATAAGCTCTGCTGTAGCTGATCTAACTATCCTGTTATTGATTTCTATACCGCCTAGATTTATTTTTTCAAATACTTTCTTATTCATTTTTTCAATCCCCTTTCTCTACTTTCCGAGTATATCATACTAGTAGGTAGATTGTAAATATTTTTTGTAGGCTCCAACTTAATAATCTTTATTAGAGCCCTTTCTCACAAAGTCACTATGCTCGCCTTCATAGTATCTCAAAATATATATAGATTTTACTATTGTATTGGATCATTAACTATCCCAATGAATAGCACTACTCCGTTTGATCCTCTAATTGTGAAAATAAACGGTCGATCTAAAATCATTTCCGCCTTATCCTTTGGCGGAGCACTGCCAACGTAATTGATTTGGGTATATGCTGAAGCCTCGCAGCCTTTTTCATCAATGGAAATATGGGTTGACTGCATAATGTCAGAAATATATACTATATCCGCATCTGTTAAACCTGAGAAATCTGCATCTTTTTCAAAGGCTCTATTAATTCCTAATTTCTCTAGGGCTTCTTTTAAATGTAATGTGGACCCAAAACTGAATTTAGGTACCTTAAATACAACTTCACCAAATTTTCTAACATTAGATGGGTCATCTTTATCCAAGAAAATCTTTACTTTTTCTGATGTTGAAATAAGATCATAAAGGTCTACCCCTTTATCTGGAAGATAGAAGTTCATGGATGCTCCATTCTTCATATTTAAGCTAGATGTAACAAACCCATCTCCCTCAATGAAACCATGACTTGAAAATCTCATATTCATAAAATCACATACAACATCCTTTCCATCGTTGCAATGGAACGTATCTTCCTTTGTTCTATTCTTATCAAATTTGTTAGTCCATTCATCATAAAAATAAATGGTATTAATTATAGCTAGCATTTGTTGATCGCTTACGGGTTCAGATCCTTCTAGAGTCTCGTTACTATTATCTGCTATCCACCTAGATATAAGCTTCCCAGTTTGTTTTTTTGAAAAATCTACAGCATACAATGATGCATAATAACCATCTAATGCTGTTTTTAGATACTCTTCCTTAAAAGACACTTCCTTATCTAGCCATAGTGAGTTAGCCAACCTTAACTTCCCTATTTCGTTATCCTTATATATTAATCTAAATAGATTCCCAGTTTGTTTTTCAAGTTTCTCAATACCTAAGTCTTCCATATGCATCGTTGATAATATTTCTTCTTGAGTTTCATTATTCGCTCCCGATGCTGATAATGCTAATGCCATATGTAGACTTATTGGCGAATACATAATATTTGTTGATGAATCTGACGTACTCAGTAGTTCTGCTATAGTATCTGCTGAAAAGTTATTAAGCGCTTGTATAAAGGTATCATTAACTTTATTATTATCTCGAACAGCTCTTTTACCATCATAATCATCAAATCCAACTGCCGATGGATAATCTGCTTTTGCTAGAAGTCCTTTAACATCTTCTTGCGTCATACCTTTGTTCATATTCGAACAACCTATTAAGCTTATTAATAGAATGATTGAAAACCATACTTTTAATCTTCTTTTCATTCTTCTTATCCTCCTAATCATAAAATAAGCACCTTCCAAGAAAAAGATGCGACCTTATATCTGTTCAAGCTACTTTCTAATAAAAAGGCTCCTCATTAAAGTAGCAGTCCTATCATTTAATATAATTAATATAATCCTTCATTTCTTTATCTAGCTTGTCTTCTTATTTGGTTTTATCTTTTTTTATTCCATTATATCCCATCAAGTCTTTCAATGTCAAAACTATTAATAGATGAAAATCAAATTTAAAAAACCACAACCAACTTGTAGACTGGATTGTGGCTCTTTTGCTGTAAAGAAATGATTTCAAGTATACTTGAATGATGCTCTTCTTATAATAACAATTACTTGATGAAATACAAGAAGATTTATGTTTCTAATTCCTATAACTTATCTTCTGTATTAATGAAATTTTGCAATAATTTTATACCACTATGATGAATACCACTTACTTCCTTAAACATGCCTTTGAAAAAGCTAAGACACAGACTTTTTCTTTCCCTGCAAATCTCTTTGGCACGATCAGTATATAATTTATTTTCAAGCTTCAATAATTTATTATTAACAATATTGAAAAAGGAATCCTCATCTTTGTCAGATCCATCAAGTACCCTGCCGTGGGCATCAACACTATAAAGGGGTTCAGATATTATTCCACCGAACTGCAAAGTTCTAGCAATACCAAGGGCACCTGAAATATCCAATTTATCAGCATCAAATAGAATTTTTGCTTCTAGGCTTTCGGGATGCCAATCTGTGCGATACCTGTGAGTGAGAATACACTGTTTTACATGATCCACTTTAGTTTCATCCCAACCTAAACCAAGCATAAATTCATAGGCCATATTTGCGCCAACAAAGGCATGATCGCAGCTGCTGTCGTTATATTCTGAGTCTCTGCCTATGTCATGTAATAATGATGCTGCAATAAGCACATCCATATCAATATTCAGATTTTTACCAATATCCAGAGCCATATATAAGACACGATAAATATGTTGACAGTCATGAACACTATCAATCATACTATTTACCATATATTGCTCTATTTTCTGATACAGTTCTCTATCCATTTAATATACACTCCTGTATTCATACTTTATCTTTGAATTGTAGTTCTCTCTCTTTTTGTACAACAATACTATGTATGTCTAAATTGATTGAGAGAGTTCAATAAACATTTCTATATCTTTTTCGATTAGTTTCAGAGAACTTCTCCAGAACTCTATAGAGTGTACATCGACATCCATCATTTTAGCTACGTCAGCAATTGTATTTTTCCCTGTAGCAGCTAAAAGCTTATCATAATCTCCAATAAAGGATTCCCCGACTTCAAGATACCTAGCATATAGTCCCTTGGCAAATAATAGACCAAAAGCATAAGGAAAATTATAGAAATTTCTATTTGCATAATAATAATGAGGTTTATTTGCCCACGCATAAGGATGTAAAATATTATGATCTAATCCATCTCCATACGCATCCTTTTGAGCTTCAATCATAAGATTATTTAATTCCTTAGAAGAAAGTGAATATTCCTTTCTATGCTCAAATAATCGTGATTCGAAAAGAAATCTACTATATATATCCACAATTACTTGAGTTGCACTTTGAAGAGCGCCTTCTAAGATATTAAAGGCATCTTCCTTATTGGCCTCCTTAAGGGCAGAATTCATAACTATAGTTTCGCAGAAGATAGAAGCAGTTTCCGCAATAGGCATAGGATACCCAGTATTTAATACGCTTTCTTCTCTTAGACATCTTCCATGATATCCATGTCCAAGTTCATGGGCCAATGTCATGACATTCTTAAAACTTCCAGTAAAGTTAGTTAGTATCCTACTTTCCTTTATTGGATGGATATTGTAGCAAAATGCTCCTCCTCTTTTCCCCTTTTTAGGCTCAACATCTATCCACCTTTTGTTGATAGCATTATCAGCATAGTCTGCCAATTCATCACTAAATAACCTAAAGTTCTTCACTATGTAATCCCTTGCTTCTTCATATGTAAAGCTTTTATTGTTTTTTCCTGATGGAGCAAAAATATCATAAAAAGGAAGCCCATCTTTATGTCCCAAAAGCTCAGCCTTCTTTCTTAGATACCTACGAAAAACAGGTAAACTTTCCTTCATAGCCTCAAGCATAGTACCTAAAGTTTCTTTATCCATCCTAGAATTTATTAAAGTTTCTTCAAGAGGAGATTCAAATCCACGCATTTTAGATACAGTTATAACCTCTCCCTTTATACCATTAAGACAAGCAGCTAGCGCTACTTCAGTCTTTTCATAGGATTTCAGTTCTGCTTCAAAGGCATTTTTTCTAACTAGGGGGTCCTTATCATAAGCCATATTTCTTACGAAGGAAAGAGGTAATTGTTTTTCTTCTCCATCTATTTCAATATCCACCATTTGAGTTGATGAAATGGTTCCTCTAAGTTTTTCCCAAGCCTTTGATCCTGTATTTGACATTTTAGATAACAATACTTCTTCTTTATCACTTAATAAGTATTTATTTTTACCTGCTAGTTCTAGTAAATAAAATCTATGTTCCTTTAAATAATCTGATTGAGAAATTATAGTTTCTAACGAATCTATATTTCCAAGCCATTTTTGGATTTTAACCATGGGCTCCGTCAGTTCCGTTCTCTTTTTCTGTAAAAGATCAAGGATTTTGGATATTTCTTCATTAGTGCTATCAACAGTGAAACTTAAATGAGCGTATGCCATAAGCTTTGCATATAGAGATGTAAAATTCTTAACAAGGTCAATATAAGATTCAATATTAGTAGTCGCATCACTGACGGAATTCAGCGTATTATTAGTCCATTCCTTAATAGCGTTGATTTGTTTGCTACACTCCTCTAAGTCATCCTTAAAAGCCTTAGAGTCAAAAGCGGTATAGAGTTCATTTAAACTCCATTTTAAATCCATTATAACCATCCTTTCAAAATATGTTATATCATTACATGTTCTATGATATACATTTTTTTACTATTTGCAAATAGAAATAACAATACATCGTCAAGTATATTATTTTGCTCTTGGATTTTCATTAGTCTTAAATTAAAAATATCAAAAAAAGCTGTCTTTTAAATCTTCATTTCAAGACAGCTTTTTCAAGCTTTTTACTTATTCAAGTATTTCTACAGTCCCTGCTTCTCCATTAACTCTCACAAGTTGACCATCCTTCAACAAATCAGTAACCGATGGAATGCCTACCACAGCGGGAATACCGTACTCTCTTGCTACTATACCTCCGTGGCTCAGTGGGCCACCGTACTCCATAATAAGACCCTTAGCTGCCATAAAGAGTGGTGTCCATGCTGGATTTGTACTTTCCGTTACTAAAATTTCTCCTTCTTTAAGTTCAGAAGTATTAGGATCAAAGACCACCCTCACCCTACCTTCATAAATACCTCCAGATAGGGCTATCCCTTGAAGAACCTTGCTTTTCGGATCAAACTTTTGAGCAGAATAAAAGGTTTCACCTGTATTGAGAACAATCCTCGGTATACTGTTCCTTGCCATTTCTTTTTTGTAAGACTCCTTATTCCTACAAACAGTCTCCTTTAGAATCTGTCCATTTAAAATATCTGTCTTTGTTAGAAAGAAGATATCTTCTGCTTCATCAAGTAAGCCTCTTTGTTTGTAGGACTTGCCCTGTTCAAGCATTACTCTTCTTGATACATCTAAAGCTTGAACAATATTGAACTTAGGATACTCCCTCATACCAGCAGCTCTTCTATAATCTAGCATCCATTTCTTCATTTTCTCAGCCATTTTCTTCCCTTTTTTTGCCTTAGCAGCTTCATAGATTTCTTCGATTAGATTATTGGCCTCCTCGGCCTTTTCATAAACCTCTGATATATTCCTCTCGTACATCTTATCCACCATATATGACCTTATTTGATTCAACAGGTATTCAGGGTCCTCTCTCCATCTCTTATATCCAAAATCAAGCTCTATAGTACTTCTATGACCAAATTTATCAAGAAAAATCTTCATCTTTGGATCATCAGCTATTGGTTCTAGTCCATTTTCATCAAAATATTTAGCAAGTTTATTAAGTTCTAAACCCAGCTCTACCGTAACACACTCAGGTAAAGAATATGATAGCATATCTAAGTTAAACCTATCTCCAAACATCTTCTTGATAGTCTTTTCTATCTTTGAATAATTACTCACTTCTAAGCAATAAAATGCTTGTTTCTGAGTCAATCTAAAAACTTTAAGCATTGCGTCAGAACAAAATTCTACCTTCTCTTCCACTGTCTTTAGGTTTTCAGCTATCTCTAGAATCCCCTGATAAAATTCCTCTCCCATTGCCCTTATGGCATTATATCTCTGATTTGGTTTAACCCCTCTTGCTACTCTTATATCTCCCATAGAGCTCAAACCATATCTAAGTCCACCCCAGGGGATTTTAAATTTTATACCTTGATTTCTGAAGGTATGCCCATGTTTTTCTAATACATAATCCATTGTGTCTTTGAGGGGTAGATCACTGCCAGAAAAGGCTTTACCAAACTGTTTCGCCACAAGCTTGCTGGACATAAGATAGGTAATATCTATGAAAATTCTTCCTCCAGCATATTTCACAAAATCATCTGATATAGGCTTCTTTCTCTTGAGCATGACATTAAGAACGGAAGGAAACATCCCACCATATAGATCTGCTCCTAATGGTGTAAATGCCTCTTTCATACCAAGAAGCACCGAACTCGCAGCTAAGTATGCTCTCAGCTTCCCATCTTGCTCAAAGGCTTCTATTGGAAATAGAGTTGTTATGTCCCTTGATTGTACAATATAGAATTCATCCTTGTCATCAATTGCAAATTCCATATCCTGAGGTGTACCAAAGTAATTCTGGACCTTTTCCGCTTCCTTCATAATGGCCTCAATATGATTTGACTTTAAGGAACCCTTTTCCTGTAATTCTGGAACAACGGCTGCGTATTCAATACCTTCTTTGGCATACTGGCATAAAGTTTCCTTCTTTGAAATCTCTTCATTTATTAGCTTTCCACGCCTATGGTCAATGGTATATTGATCAGGATTTACCGTTCCACTAACAATAGCTTCTCCTAAACCATAGGCAGCATTTACAAGTATCTCGTAGCGAATACCAGAAACCGGGTTAGCTGTAAAGATCACTCCAGAGACCTTGGAATCAATCATTTCTTGAACAACTACCCCATGGGAAAACGCCGCCCCTACATCATACTTATTTCTGTAGTCAATTGCCCTTTCATTCCAAAGAGATTGCCAACACATGATGACCTTTTCAATTAAATCTTCCCCAGTTACGTTCAAATAACTACTATACTGTCCTGCAAAACTCATGCCGGGTAAATCTTCCACGGTAGAACTACTTCTAACGGCTACTCTATAGCTATCTAACTTGCCAAATGCCTCTTTTAACTGACTAATCAAGTCATCTGTCATTTTATCCTTTACAAACAGCTCCTTTATAGCCCTTGATTTATCCAAGCTGCTTATATCTCCAGCAAGAATTTCAGTAATTTTAGACTTTAAATTATTTTCATCTACATAGCCATCATAGGCTTTGGATGTAATGATAAAGCCGTTTGGTACCTTTAAACCATAGTTGTACATCTTGCTCAGATTGTGACCTTTACCACCTACTAGTTGAAAATCTGATTTTCTTATATCCTTAAACCATTTGATCATCTGGCCTCCTCCTCTTTTAGGGCGATCTGCTCTCTAGTCTGTTCAATATAAGCGAAAACAACCAACTTTACTTTTACCCCATTACCTTTCAATCCAAGTTCTCTGTTTACCATATTTTCAATAAATTCTAGTCGACCCATGAGAGACTTGAACTTGACCTCATCATGCTCAAAAAACTCCTTTCGAGCTATACGATTGATTTGTATCATTTCCCGCGTCCAGAGTCCAGCAAGTGCCTCGGGGTACTTAACAGTAAATTCTCCTTGCTCTATCCCTTCACTAATAATCCTCGTATAGACCTTTGTGGTAAGCTCTTCAAAATCCCTAGCAATTTTTAATATGATGGCATGGTTTCCTTTAAAGGAAAAAATCTTTTGTAGTTTAGTCCAATCTTTTATCTGCCCTATTTTGTATTCATGAAATATAGCAAAAATCTTATTAAAAAGTTCAATATATGAACCTACATGTCCCTCAATAGTTGCATTATAAAGTTTAGAAAATTCATCTAAATATTCCCCTGTAATTGTTTCTAAGATTTCTTCCTTTGAATTAAAGTGGTGGTAAAATCCACCTCGTGAGCTCCCTGCCATCTTGATGATATCTGAAACTGTCGTCTCATCATAACCCTTATTTCCAAATAGTTCATAAGATGCCTCCAATATTTTCTCTTTCAAACCCATACTTTACCACCTCTTTACCGACACGGTGTCGGTTTCTTATCTTTATCATACACCCTTATTACAATTTAGTCAAATATTTACTATTGGAAATACCCTCCAACTTTCCCTTTTGCTTAAATATAGTCTACCTCAAAGTAAAAATTAAACACGGATTATTTATGAAAAGTTTGAAGATGTGCAAATGATTTTGAATTCTAAGTCATAAAGAAATTCTTTTTTTGCATAAAAAAAGTAAGTCTCTATGAACTCACTCTATGTAAATATTTGTTATAGTTGCCTATATTCAGTTACTCTATATGATCTTGATGTGCTAGATCTAAAGAAACATCATTATGCTATAATGTTAATAGTAAAGTGGTTTCTTCTTACAGTATTCAATAATATGGAGTGATAATAATGAAAAGATATTTAAAGGGTTATATTGCAGGTCTAGTAACAGCCCTTTGTTTAACAGTAGTCAGTACTGCCGATCCTATTGCCAAATCTATTGATGTAGTTTTTGATAATTATAAGATTTATGTCAATGGTACACTTACTGAAATGAGCGATGTAAGTCAAAACAAGCTTGAACCCTTAAATTATAACGGCTCTATATATCTGCCGATCAGAGCAATTTCAAAGGCCCTTGGTCAAGAGGTTAATTGGGAATCCGATACTAAATCCGTGTATATCGGTAAACTACATAGTCTATCATCTTCTTCAAATGCCGATAAAATACCTGATGTTGAAGGGATGAAGCTTTTTACTAATGATAATATATGGAATACACCTATAGATCAGTTACCTATACATCCCAAATCAGATACTTTTATAAGTATAATAGGCAAAGACAAACATCTTCATCCTGATTTCGGTACATTCTGGAAGGGTTCTCCAATAGGTATTCCCTACAATATAGTTTCTTCCGACCAGAGCATGGTTGACGTTACCTTTGATTATGATGATGAAAGCGACAAGGGTCCCTATCCAATACCTGATAATCCCGTTATTGAAGGTGGTTCAGACAAGCACCTTCTAATATTACAAAAAGGTACAAACATATTATATGAGTTGTTTGCTGCTGAGAAGCTTCCAAATGGAAAATGGCATGCTGGCAGCGGCGCTATATGGCACCTTGATAAAAATGAACAGCGTCCCAAAGGTTGGACAAGCGCCGACGCATCTGGGCTTGCTATTTTACCTGGCCTAGTTAGATGGGATGAAGTATATGATAAAAATGAAATCAACCATGCTTTTAGAGTAACTTTAAGCAAAATACAAAAATCCTATATCCTGCCTGCTACCCATTCAGGAGGTAAGTATACTGATTCAAGCTATCCACCGATGGGTTTAATACTCAGGTTAAAGCCTAACTTTGATATATCGGAGTACGGTGAAGATATGCAGATTATACTAAGGGCTATGAAAAAATATGGGTTGGTTGTAGCTGATGTCGGAAGTGATATGTATATGTCAGGTGCACATGATCCTCGCTGGAACGATGAAGCATTATCCGCTCTAAAAAAGCTTAAGGCCAGCGACTTTGAAGCTGTTTATACAGGAGAACCTATACCGTATAAATAACAAAAATCCGTTGATTTAATATTTACATATAAAGATGAAAGTATGAAATGTGGATAGACACACTGAAAAGAATATATTTCAGATGTGTCAGTCCACATTTCACATTTTTGTCTTAAATATTAATTTATACTTTTTCAACAGTCTCACCCCGTTCCCCGGCCAACTCCACGTCGATTCAACTTTTCACATATAACTTAGTAGCATTCTTCACTGGTGATGTCATCAATTAAAATCAAACCGCTAAGACTGTTACTTTCTTCATCTGTCATGGGAAGAAACTTGGTCGAAGCTAAATACACTTCACCATTTTTTCTTCTGCTCCATTTTCCATCCTGCCAAGCATTATCATTTAGTAAATCTTTGAAAATATTGCTTTGGATCCTCCCATCATCTTCATTAAGAAAGAATTTTTTAAAGTCTCTTCCGATTAATTCTTCATATTTATATCCAGTAATTTTATTTATAGTAGAGTTAGTCCACTCAATAGTACCTCGATTGCTTATTATTATCCCTGTTTTAACGCTTTCAAGCATATTTTTCAATAAACCTGGTTTTTTTTCCAATAATTCTAACAAATGTTCATTTCCATTTATTCTGTTCTCTCTTTTTCTCATCCATATCCCCTCCAATTAATCCATTAGTAAAATCTTTTAATCTCATCTACTAATCTTGTTTCGTTAATCGGTTTTACCACAAAGCTTTTAGCTCCAGCAGTTATGGCCTCAATCACCTTAGGTTCTTGTCCCATAGCTGAACAAACTATAATTTGGGCTTCTGAGTCTATATTAATTATCTCCTTTATGGCTCCTATACCATCTAATTCAGGCATGGTTATATCCATTGTCACGATATTTGGTTCTAGCTGTTTATATTTTACTAATGCGTCTTTTCCGCTAACAGCCTCTCCTGAAACTTCTATATTGTTTTTCTCAAGTATATTTTTAATCGTCATCCTCATAAAAGCAGTATCATCAACAATTAAAACTCCCATATTAATCCTCCTTTGATATACAACTAGTCTTTTCTCTTTAAACATAAAAACGCAATGTCATCTTTTATGGAGCTTTCAGCAGTGAATGTATTAATAAAGTTTAGCAATTCATCAAATTGCACATTACATCCTAAGTTCATATTTTTATATAATACTCCTTTAATTTCTTCCAGTCCTAATGTCTTACTTTCTTTTCCCTTAACCTCTGTTGCTCCATCAGTTAACAATACTAGCCTATCTTCTTTATTCAAGGAAATACTCTTATCCTCATAAGGAAACTTCAAATCCTTAAACCAATTATTGATTGGTAGTCCCTCAAGCTTGTATGAAATCACTTTATTCTCATTGACCTTCACATGGACAGGCTCTACATTATGTCCTCCATTACATATTATAACTTGATTTTTTTCAGTATCTAAAACTCCCATTAAGACTCCAATGTATAATTCCTCTTCTACCATGAAATCATTAAATCTAATATGTAGTTTTTCTAATATTTTCGATGGATAAATCGGTAGACCATTAAAGGAATTAGCTATCCCTCTGACAGCCTGCTTCAAGAACAATGTAAACAATGCAGAAGATACTCCGTTTCCCGATACATCTGCAATATAAAAGATTATTTTATTATCATTAAACTGAAAGACGTCATAAAAATCGCCCCCTAGATATTGAGCCTGGATATGGTTACAACAAAAGTAATAGTCATCAAAGTGATGTTCACCACTTGGAAGTAAATATTCCTGAATCCTTTGTGCATACTGTAAATCTTCATTTATTTTTCTATTCTGTTCTAGGATTACTTTTTTTTCAATTTCAAATTGGGCTGTTAATATGCAATTTTTAATAATAATGGCTGAAATCAAGGAATAGATTTCAATTAATTTAACGTTTTGGTTTTCTAACTCCTCATCTTCAAATTCTTCTATAATTATTGCTCCTATGTTTTCGCCCTCATATTTTATCGGTATAGCAATAAATGATTCATCTTCATCACTTATATACAACTTCGTACAGTACATAAAAAAGCATTCTTTTCCCAATTGACTACGATCAAGAAACACTTTCTCGATGACATTATCTTTCATTGTATAATAACCGTATGTATCAGTTTTAAGCTCTTTTCGTACAAATTTTACAACCTTACCACCAGTTATTTTTTTAATATGTCTAATAATTATATGGGTTATTTTTTCAAAATCAGTTGTTACAAGCAAGGTACTTAAGAAATCTATCAGCATTAGAAGCTCAGTATTTTGCAAACTTATCTTTTCTAAATTCTCCTGAAGTTTTTTATTTTCTTTAAGTAGATATCCGCTTTCCCTACTTTCCACTATATATTCACATCCTGTTTGTTAAATAATTCAATGGCTTTTTCCGTGCTTTCATAAATACTAATAATTCTTTCTAATTTGGTTATAGTAAAAAGCTTTTTTATGTTTTCCTGCAAAGATGAAAGTACAAATTCTTTACCTTGTTTTTTTGATTCTGAATATGCTTTTACTATAACGCCAAGACCCATGCTATTGAGATATGTTAGGTTTTCCATATCGACAATAATGATCGACTCATCTCCATGGATATTTCGTAGCATACTCTCTTTAAATTCAGAATGATTTTCAAAGCTCACTTGTCCAAAAATATTTATCAATTTTATATTCCCATTTTTTAACGCTTCAACTAACACGATTACCACCCCTTTTTGAAGTAGATAATAACTTCAGTACCGCTATTTTCATTGCGTTTTATAATCAACTTATCACACATACTATTTACTATCACTAGTCCTCTCCCTGATTCGGCCAGCAAATCATCGGATAATCCCGGTATTTCTTTGGTGTACTTCATGGGTATACCTACACCAAAATCTTTTATGCCTACCTTTAAGTACTCTTCATCAAGATAAAACCTTACATTTATATTTCCATCACTTCCTTTATAAGCATGGGAAATACAGTTGCAAAAGACCTCATCTATACATAATAGATATTCCCTGAATTTATCCTCTTCTTTAAATACAGAATCACCTGTCTCTTTACTTGTTTCTTTTATACTCTTAAAACCCTCTAAATTTGACTCTACTGTTAATTCCTTTAAGAGAACTTCTCCCTTCGATAATTGTAAATTCACATTCGATCCTCCTTTAGCTTCTGGTTAATGAAGCTATATCAAGAATATGCGCAAACCTTCCGTCTCCCAATACGCTAACCCCAGATATTCCTTTGATATTACCAAGCAGTTTATCCCTTCCAATAAATGCTCCCATAGATTTTATTACTATCTCTTGTTCTCCCAATAGTTTATTCACTATCAAAGCAAATCTTTTTTCGGAATGTCCTACTACTACAACAAACACTTTCTTATTGGCTCGCTCTTTGCTGATCTCAAAACACTCTCCTACTCTAACAATTGGGATAGCTTGGTCTCTCCAGTCAAAAACTTCAAAACTCCCAACTTCGTGAATTTTTTCTTCTATCTCATTTTCTTTGATTCGAAGTGTTTCTATTATAGAGGTTATTGGTATAGCAAAGGTGTGACTTTCTTCTCCTATTAATAGAGCTTGTATAATTGCCAAGGTTAAAGGCAGTTTGATTATGAATTTAGTACCTATTCCCTCATCACTTTTAATTTCTATTATTCCGTTTAATTTTCTGATATTTTCCCTAACAACATTTAGACCAACGCCTCTACCGGAGATGTCCGTTACTTCCTTTGCAGTGGAAAATCCAGGTTCAAAAATATAATTGATTATTTCACCATCGGATGAAGTTTGTAATTCTTCTTCTCTAGCCAGATTTTTTTCTATAACTTTTTTCTTTATTCTTTCAACGTCGATTCCTTTACCGTCATCTTCTATCTCAATTACTACATTATTTTCCTCATGCTTCGCTATTAACTTTAAAGTTCCTACTTCATCTTTTGATTTTAACTTTCTTTCTGCCATGGTCTCAAAACCATGATCAATTGCATTTCTAAGAATATGTGTTAATGGATCAGTTAATTCTTCAATAATACCTCTATCTATTTCAGTCTCTTTACCTTCAATAATAAAGTTTATATCTTTATTACATTTTTGTGACAGATCTCTAACCATCCTTGGAAACCTATTAAATATATGCTCTAAGGAAAGCATTCTAGTTGACATCACGGTTTCTTGAAGTTCAGTACCGATATAGTTTATATGGGGAATCATACTTACTAATTTGCTTACTAAAGTGTCTCCCTTATATCTCCTTTTAAGTTCATCACTGATCTGGTTTAGCGCTTCTTTATCAATAATAAATTCTCCAACTAGATTAAGCAGTTTGTCTATCTTGTTCACATCAACTCTTATTGTAGAGATTTCTTTCCTTTTGATACTCTCTTGTTTTTCAACTATTTTTACGTTTTTGGGAGTCGTAAATTGTTTTTTTGAATCCCTAACTTTTTTAATAACTATCTTTTCAATCTCGGATATTGAATTGATGTTTTTATATATTTCCTCATATTCTTTCTGAGTAGCAATAACGATTTTAAATGTATTCTTAAAATCTTCATCTGATAATTGTTCAAAATCAATTGGGTCAGTTGTTATGATGTCTCCTATTCCCATCAAATTATTTGCTATTAAAAAGGCTTTTACTGATTTCATCTTGGTATTACTACTCATGATTATAATTATTTTATAAAGTTTTAATTCTAAATCAATATTTTCACAAAGCCCCTTTTCATAATCGCTTAATTCTAAGTCGACATCCTCAATATTTGGGACATAATTATTGTTATCTAATTCCTCTTCTTTTTCATCATCTAACACTATTTGTTTTTTATCTAATCCTTTTCCATTTTCAACTATATCGCCTATTTCTTCTATTAGTTCATTGAGATCTATTACACATTCTTCACCTTTACTTAAACTTTGATGAATGTATTTGAAACCATCAATTCCTTTGAAGAAAATGTTTAAAATATTTACATCTATGTATATTTCCTTATCTCTAATTTTAGAGAGCAGGTTTTCCAAACTATGGGAGAGCTTTTCCATATCCTCAAATCCCATAGTAGCTGAAGCTCCTTTTATTGAATGGGCCATCCTAAATATATCATTAATAGTTTCCATGCTACCTTGTCCATTCTCAAGCAATAGCAAGTCCTGTTCTATTTTTTCAATCTGTTCGTTAGTTTCTTCTAGAAACATAGAATAATAGACATCATTTATATTAAATTTCTCCATACTATTTACCCCTTTTTAGGTCGTCGCTAGTATTAATCAGCTTATCTATATCCAGTAAAAATATCATTCTTTTATCTTTCTTTCCTACTCCTATAATGTAGCTAGAATCAATAGTAATTTCCTCAGGTGGTGCAGAAAATTCCTCTTCTTCAAATGCTATAACATGGGATACACTATCAACTAAAAATCCAATATTCTTAGAATTGATTTTTACAACCACTATTCTGGTTTGCTTATCTAGCTTCTTAAGTTCTATAGTAAATCTTTTTCTAAGATTTACTATAGGAACTACATCTCCTCTTAAATTAATTATTCCTTCTATATGTTCAGGAGTCTTAGGCACCTTTGTAATTTCTAATTCCTTTAGTCTATTTATTTCACTTACCTTAAGTATATTAAGTCCGTACTCTTCACTACCCAAGGAGAAAACCACATATTGTTTTTCAGTCATTATTTCCCCCCTCTTTAACATGATTTTTGTTTTAATAATTAAATTTTGAATTGAGATACAACTTCTACTAATTTGTTAGAATGATGGGCTAAACTTTCCGCCGTTGCGGCAGTTTCTTCGCTACCAGCCGATACTTCCCCGCTCATATGATTGATGCTTTCAGTGGTTGCTAATAATTCTTGACTTGCAGCTGCCTGCTCTTCAGCGGCACTAGCTACTTCCTGGGATATGGAATTTAAGTTTTCCACCGTAACAACTACTGAATCGATTGACTTTATTTGGTATTGCACTGCCGTAGAAACCTGGGTTGACAATTCATTAACCTTCTCAATAGCCTCCATAATAGACTTACTTGCAATAGTTTGTTCTTCAGTAGATATGGCCATTTCTTTAATTAGTCTTGTGGTAGTATTTATTGCTTGAAATATTCTATCTAAGGCTATACCCGTATTCTTTACTAGATTAACTCCATTGTCTACTTGCCTTGCTCCATCATTTGCTGTACTAACTGCATTATCTACCTGCTCCTGTATTCTTCTGATTAAATCTGTTATATCCTTAGTAGCTTCACCGGACTTCTCTGCCAATGCTCCTATTGCTCCTGCTACCACAGCAAATCCTTTTCCATGCTCCCCTGCTCTGGCAGCTTCAATTGATGCATTGAGAGCAAGCAGATTGGTTTGTTCTGCAATATCATCAATAACTTCAACTATATCGCCTATCTGTACTGCAGCTTTACCTAATCCCTTAATTACCTGTGTTAAGTTATCCATACCCTTATTTATACTATCCATTTCAATGATTGTATTACTTACTGCTTTTTTCCCTTCATCTGCAATCTTTACTGTTTCCTCGGCTTCTTTACTTGCATTGTTTGAGTTACCTGCAACGGATTCAATTGAAGTGTTCATTTGCTTTATTGCACCCATAATATCTACTATGTTTTCTACAGTTGATTGTGTACTTTCTTCTACGTCATTTGAAGTCTTTCTAAGCTCCACTACAGAATTATTTATGTCACTTGTATTATGAGCCATTTCACTTGCACTTTCAGCAACCTCGCCTACTGATCTGCTCATTTCATTCATTGTATTTGATAATTCTCCTATAAGGGCTGATTGATTTTGAGCTGAAGATGCCATCTCCTCTGAAATACTGCTTGTCTCTTGTGATGAGCTTCCTAATTGATTTGCAGTTGCTAAGACTTCCTCCATTGCGTTTCTTTGTCCGTCTATCATGTTATTAAAGCTTCCGGCTAAATCACCTATTTCATCTCTTGTTTTTATATCTGCAGTTATAGTCAGGTCTCCATTTTCAGCCTTTGACATTAAATTCATTAATATTTTAATAGGATTCGTTATTTGTCTAGAAACATAGTACGCTACCAATATTCCTATTAGTATGCCAACTATTGATATGACTAGTGTCTTATTTCTGATGTCTACTGCGGTTCCCATATATTCCTTTACCGGTATATTTACAGCTACAGACCAGTTTCCAACAGGCTTGTACATATTTAGCTTGTATACACCCTCATATGTATAAAAACCATGATTTTCTTCCTTATTTATCATTCTATTAACTTGTTCATTTAACTCCAAACTACTGGTAGAGCCTAAGTTTTCTTTTAATATTTTTTCTTCTTTTGGGTGTTGAAGAACCAATCCTTTCGAGTCTATCATGTAGGCATATCCAGTTTCCCCTACACTAACTTCCTTTACAATATTTGATATACTTTCAAATCTAGTTACTATCCCTATTACTCCCACTATATCTTGGTTGCTTGTTCTCACTGGAATACTATAAACAGTTACAGGCTTACTTGTCAGCTTGGACATCACAACCTCATTCCAATAATTTTTACCGGTTATACTTTGCATGAAATATTCTCTCTTAGATACATCAATTCCAATATTTACACCATCGCTTGAATCTAGTATCACTATTCCGCTACTATTTATAACTACTATTTCTTCTGATATATCTTCAATTGCTCTTCTAAATTCCTTTAAGGTTTTTTTTGCCAATTCTAAGGTTTGGCTATCTACCTCACCTTTTTTAACTTCATCTGAGTATTTTATAATGGATGGTAATTGACTCAATGTGTTGCTAAGTTTTTCAATACTATTCATCTCAAGTTCTATTTTATCGACTACTCCATTTAGTTCAGTTTTCAGATTGGTTTCAGCCTCCTGCTTTAGGCTGCTGCTGGTACTTTTATAGGAGTAAAATCCTACTGCTGATACCGGTAAAATAATTAAAATTAGAAAATACACCATTAATTTAGACATCAGTCTAAAGCCCTTTTTAGTTTGCATGTTATTGCCTCCCTTTTAAAAATTTATTTGATCTACTTCAGTCAAATCTTTTACTACCTTGGACATAATATCAACGGCTCTTTCATAGGTTCTTAAAACCTCCTTTTGTTCTGTAAATTCTCTTATACACTCTAATAGAAAAATTTCATTATTCATTTCCAATATAGTAGTTTGAATATCAACGTCGATTAATTTTTCTTCCTTGGTTTTATGCTTAGTTATAATTCTATGATTCTTCTGTTCATTAAAGAAATACTTCATGATCGCATCTACCCTTTGTTTCTCATTTTCCGGCATCTTTAAGTCTTTTATATAAAGGTTTTTAAACTCTTCTTCACTATACCCATATAAATTGACAGCCTGATTATTAGCAAAAACTATTTTGTATTTTTGATTGAAAATAAGTATCGGTGTAGGCAGATAGTTGAAAAAATTAATATCGCTCCACGTCATTTCTTTGGACATATCTTCTCCTCCTTAGCCACTTAATAGAAATCACTCAGATTTCTTTAATAAAGACTTAGGGACATCGAACCCCTTCGTTTTGGTCGGATTTCTCTTCGAGAAATGACCTCAATAAAAAAACCAGCATAATATACGGTATCACCTTCGATACCATTTACTACCCTGGTGTACGTCAAGCCAAGATTCTATCTTTTTCTTGTCAATCGGTCCTGCCAGACTTATTCAATTATTAATGTTAACTTAGCCAAATCTTCAACGGGACTTCTATATGCGAAAAGAAATTTAACTTCTTTCTCAATTATGTCAGAAATGCATTCTTCAATTGAATTTATATTTTTCGCAAACCATCTTTCTCTTATTTCATTAACAAATCTAATATCCTCAGCATCCTTGTTTCCTAATAGACTTTTTTCTATGTCTACAAGATAGCCCCTAAACTCCACCTCAATAATATCCTCTAGTATTTTCACCTTTATATTTTGAGGTCCTCTGCCAAGTTTATTCTTCATAAAGTTAGACATAAAACTGATTATTTTATTCTGTTGTTCTATTCTTTTAGCTTTAAAGGTCGCAACCACCATCTAATCACAACTTTACTATAAATTTTTGGATAAGGTAATCATGCAATCTGCTCAGATTACTAAACTTTTAATCTAGGTTTAAATATATAAAAGGCATCTATGATTTCATAGATGCCTTTTATGACATAATAACTAACGGGTCTAAAAAAAACTAACCCATATATGTTAATATTCCTTCGGCAACCTGTCAATCATAGGATCTTATCCCTTAGACACATGGCTTTGCGTCCTTACCTTTCAGTAAGTTTGCCATTATCGTTTCAAACTTTATTTTATTGTTTTTAAATACAGATTTAAGTTTTTTATAGGTCATTTGTACTATTTACTATAATTCAAATATATATTATTTAATGTTTATTGTCAACAATTTTTGCCAAAATTAGATTATATTTTAACATTTTTTTGCATATGATTGAATTTTTCTGCAAATTGCGACACTTAACTACCGCTTTCGACTTTTTCAGCAGTCTTAATATATCCCCTATCGTCTTAAAAAATTTAATCGGTATACACGACTAAAATAGATTAAATCATTTTTGTATGTTTATAGCGATTTTTTTACGCTCTTTTATTTATTCAAACTACGAACCTTTAATTAGCAGAGGGGAGAATTAGTCATATTCTCGCTTCTGTTGTTTAAAATTCAAAAGCTCTATAGATGTTTTTTAAACCATGTTATTGTACCTTCCAGCATCCCAGTAGTTATTTTATGATCTATCTTTGAATACTCTATTAATTCAAATTTTCCCGGATTCTTAGAATAGAATGATAACATTTTATTATAAAATAGCCTTTGAGTATTGATGGGTACTGACGTATCATCTACACCATGTAATATTGAAATGGCTCTTTCTCTTATTTTATCTCTATTGCTCATAGGGTCATAGTATTCTATTAAATCTTTATCGTTTAGGCTCGTTGGCAAATGATTTCTCTTAATGGCTTCTTTCCATGTAAAAGTCCCATTAAATCCAACAAGACATTTCAAGTCAATGTTTTCAACGAAAACACCGCCAGCTGTAATTGCTCCCATTGAACTACCCATAACTCCAATTCTTGTTGGGTCAGCTTCATGATTCTTTACAACTCTTTCTATAAACTTCCCCGATTCATTAACACTTTGAAGTATGATTTCCCATAAATATCTTTCTATGTTTTGTGGATCATCGTGGTCTATAGCATTTCTTTCACCATGATATAATGCATCAGGAACAATTAATTGATAACCGAAACTCGCAATTGCCATGGCCTGAAACTTTTTAAACTCTTTACTGGAATGCCACCCATGATAGTAAACGATTGTTGGTAACAAGCCTTTCGCATCCTTTGGTTTAAATTTCAAACATGGAATTCCATTCATATCCCCCCCATTGTCTATTAAACTAGCTTCTAAATCTTCAACCTAAACAATAATTTTTTTCAATCGCTTAATTAGGCTCCCTTATTATGAATAACATTCAACTTTCACAAACCAAATTATAACATATATAGTCAATAATAAAAAAGTAGTCAACATTTCGCAATATTGACTACTCTTTTATCTATACACCAACTACTTCTTTAACTTCTGGTATTTCTTGTTTTAAAACTCTCTCTATTACCATTTTCAATGTCATAGTAGCTCCTGGACAACCTCCACATGCACCTTGTAACTGAACCTTTACAGTTCCATCATGGCTAAAACTTACGAATTTAACATCTCCACCATCCCTTTGAAGCATAGGACGCACTTTTTCTAATGTTTCAATTATTCTATTTTCCATTTCTAGTCTTCCTTTCTTTTACTCTAAGTTCTTTCAATCTCTTTTTTACTGAATAACTTAACTCTCCAGTTCCTACAAAATTGTCATTATTTATCTTATATATTGGATGGTATTTTCTCTTCTTTGTGGCGCGTTTGTAGCTCTTACTTCTTTATATCCCAATGATACAGCATAATATGGTTTATATCCTTTAGGAATATTCAGCTTTTCTTTGTATTCATCACCTTTTGCGCTTTTAAACAAAAATCCTACAAATCCATTCCAACAACCGCCTACATCAAGAGATTCAGCAGCTATTAGCATGTTTTCAGCTGCAGCTGCACAATCAGTTTCTGGCATCATTGCATCTTCTCTACCTGATACCACTACTATCGTTGGTGCCTTGTAGAAAATATTAAACTTTTCATTGTTTGCCATTTTTTTTATCATTTCATCTTCAAAGTTCTTAGCTATTTCCTTCGATTCTTTATTTAATTCATCCATCAATTTTGGATTTTGTATTACAGTAAAGTTCCAAGGTTGATCATTATGTGCACTTGGTGAATAGAGACCTGCTTCAAGTATAGCTTGTAATTCCTCCTCCTTTATTTGCTCCGGTTTAAATTTTCTTGTAGTTCTCCTGCTTCTTATTACTTCTAATGTTTGGTTTTTCAAGTGACATTCTCTCCTTTATACAAATGTTTTTTTAATTCATCAGGTTTTATTTTTTCATAGAACAGTTACAATGAATATATTTGCTTGTACATACAATAATGATTAGTAGTAATAGATTCTATGCTATGCAGAGCTAATATCTCATAACCTACTTCTGATTTTCTAGCTTGTCGGCTACGTCATTTATTAGTAGGGTTAGTTCTTCCCCTTCTTCATAACCTATAGCCTTAGAATATCTATGATATAAGTTCTCCCAGCATTTGCTTATGTCCTCTTGAATTTCAATTCCCTTTTCAGTTAAATAAATATAGGATTTCTTGCCCTCATATTTTCTAGTTACTAGACCTTTGTTTTCTAATTTATCAACAAACCTTGTAATAGTTGAAGGGGCGATGTGCAACTTTTGTGAAATTTCCTTTGGTGATATTCCTGGTTTGTTATATACACCCACTAACAAAAATGCATAGTTTGGTGAAAGTCCTGTTTTAATAAATTCTTCCTCACCCATCTTTGTTATTATTCTCGCTAATTTACTAGCAGTAAAGTATAAGCAGCAACCTAATTTTTCTTCTGTCATAGAATTAACACCTTCTCCAATTATGTTTGTACATACAAATATTAATATATTTTTATTCTCTTGTCAATAGTATCTATAAAATTAATAATCATTATTGTATCCTTTTTATTTCTGCACTATTCCCATATGCAATAATAGCTTAAGCATTAAATCTGTAAAACTAAGCTCGACAAATTATTTTTTCAAGATTCCTAATTAACAAATATATATTTCTTCAAGTATATCTTGCACTATACAGATTTTAAATTATCCTAATCGATCTCCATTTTTAACTGGTTGTTCTGGTTGAATCAATACAACACCTTGTTCCGCATAGACTCCTAATATCAATACATCTGATATAAAGTCGCCAATTTGTTTTTTGGGGAAATTAACTACTCCTAAAACTTGTTTACCTATAAGTTCTTCAATTTTATAGCATTTAGTAATTTGTGCACTTGATTTCCTTATTCCAATTTCTTCTCCAAAATCAACCCATACTTTATATGCTGGGTTTCTTGCCTTTTCTAAAACTTTTACCTCTATAATTTGCCCTACTCTTATATTCAACTTCATAAAATCATCAAAAGTAATCATATTCATATCCTCCTAATCAATTTTTTCAGAGTAAATTAAATAGAGAACCATATCCAAATACAGTTCTCTTAGGTGTTATTATATATCTATTTCTTGTGAAATTTTTTCCTAAATCAAGCTATTTCTTAGCCGATTTCCTCCCTTTTCGCCTAGGCTAATTCAAACCATATCAACTCTATTCCAACCAGCCTGCTTTATTGTTATAATTGTTTATTTACTTTTATATGCCACTGCATCCATCATACATAAACATTCTTCATCAAAAAATTCAGTTGTTGTCGTCATTCTAGCAGGTGGGTCACTTCCAAAAACATCGTAAAAAACATCACATTTGGCGGAATAAGTGTTACACCATAGTAAGCAAGCCCATATTCTGGTCTATTTATGTTATGATAATATGTTGGCATGATATTTAGCTTTTCCATAAGTGATAATATAATATCATCGTCAACTGAGATACAATTGTATTTTTGCGGACAATATTGACTATAGTCTTTCTGCTTATTTATAGATTCTATTATTCCAAACTCATAAGTCTGCATTGCTCTCCTCACCTTTTAATCTTACTTCTGTATTTTTACTTGAACTATTCTGATTTTTTTACATACTCTATCCAACCCTTTTTTATATCTTCAAACGACTTACCAGTAACTTTTTCTATATCTTCTGAATAATAAATTCTTAGAAGCTTCTCTTTACCATATTCATTCTCTATGTACTTTACTAATGATGCAGATAGTTTATAGAATTCATTTCTCTTTTTTGTTTCACCAACATACGCAAGCTCATTCTTAAAAGCTAATAAATCATCAGACACATCATTCGTTAAAATTTCTTTAGCTAATTTATCAATATCCTTACCCAAATTAGGGGGTGAAGGATTTTCTCCAAAAATATCTTGTAAATGCACAGCCAAGCCCTCAAACAGCCAATATTTTGTGTCTATGTTACTTGATGCTAATACATGTACAGTCTCATGTACATATGGTGATCTTTTTTCTTTAACCCTAATTAATTCTATATCACCACCGATAGCACTTGACATAATAACATCTTTTCCTTTTTTAATATAGTATTCTACTTTTTCCTTAGAAACATCTTTTCTAATATATTTATCACCTAGATAGTTCTTTACATCATTGATACCCGTTTCAATTTTTTCTGCTATATCTACCATTTCTGGTTTTGTAAGATAGTCTTTATCTATATATATTATTGCATGTTCAGTTGTTAGGATTAATTCATAAATATTGCTTTTTTCAACTTCAATATTAATTTTAGAACTTACAACTTTATTAGCTTGACAACTGCTTAAATAGATAATACACAAAATTGAAAGAACTATAATTGTAAGTTTCTTTACTATTTGTTTACTATATTTCATTAATATATCCTCCTAATAATAGTTTTTATAGTAACAGGAGCACTATAGTACAAGCTTGAATAATTCCTTTATCTCACAATTAATAAATGAACTATTCAAGCCTACGATACTAAATTACAATTTATATTTATCATTTTGTGCTTCTATTTAATATTTCTAAAACCTTTTCCTTTGGAGTCTTCCATTTATCTTCTAATGATTGTATTAACTCATCTGAAAATGATATCTCTTTACATTGGTCCCATCTTTCCATTTCTTCAACATATTGTTTAAGGGCTTCTTCAGGAGAAACCATATCCTTATACTCAATTCCTTCAACATTTAAATCTAAAAATTTTTTCAAAAAAGTTCTAACACAGTCATCTACTACCCCTTTATCTATACCGTCTCCAGGATGCCACATCTCCATTGACCGTGGTTTGACATTCATCTCATTTTTTTCAACCTAGAAGGGCACTTCATAGAAATCTTTATCATTTGGATTATCATAATAATAATGATACTTAATTTCGTCATTTTCTAAAAAATCTTTAATTTCTTTAACAAAGCTTATTTCGTCAGGATCCTTCTCTAAATCTTCTAAACCATGTTCAATATAGGGTCTAGCACAAACACAAATCCATCCAAGCTTTTTAACTCTATTGCCCTTTTTTATGTACATAACAATATCTTCCCAGCTGGTCTTTTCAGTAAATCCATAGATTCCCCACCAATAGTTTAAATGCATAATATCAACATAAATTACATTCTTTCCCATTTTATCATTTTTTTTAATTGTATTATTATATCTTAGCTTTCGAATATTTGAAATTAAAGAGTTTACACTTCCCATAAATGACCTCCATACCTTTAAGTATGTCTTTATCGTGACGTTTACCAAAATATTACAGGCTTGAATTAATCATTTACTTTACAATCATTTCACTAATGCATGTATCTTGATATTTTTTTCCTTCAAATGCATCTAAGGTTGTAAGTTTAATGAAATCCGTACTAATTGGCTTTGCTAATGTTATATTTTCTTTGCTAAATAGGTATTCTTTATTTTCCTCCACTATCTCACAAATTAAATATTCATCATTGCCAAAATCTAATCTGACTTTTTTTAATCTTCCATTATTTTGATAAGTTTCTATAGTCTTATGATATCCATTTAATATTTCGATCTCATTTACCTCTTTATTTGAATTACTCTCCACCTTTATCCATTCGTTTATGCCATAGTCCTTTGCACCTTCAACCCAAGCCGTTTCCCTTTTCTTGTCTGATATATTCTCCGATCCATATCTATCAAAATTAGAATCTAGAACACTTGATGCTACCACTTTGTCCCATTTAATGATTTTCTCTGGTAAACTGCCCTTCCTTGTACTTACTAAGCTCCCCACTTCATTAAATGCTGCTAGTTTTATACCATCATTACCATCTTCATATTCAACTACTATTTTACCGTCAATCTCTAGAACCCCTGTTGGCCAATACATATCTTCATTACTATATTGCCATATCTGTTTACCGGAATGAATATCAACACATGTCAGAAACGGCCCATAATAGCCAGATATATATACTCTATCTTTGTTTATATAAGGTTTTGAAGTTGAGCCTATGTCTTGGGTACTCCACAACTCTTCGCCGGTCTCTCCATCAATCGCATATAACGTTCCATATACTTCTATGTAAATATTATTATACTTTACCGTTGGCTTAGAAGCCAAATCTAACTCTGTAAGAATTAACTCCGTCCATTTTTTCTCCCAAAGAAGCTCTCCATCTTTGTCATAGGCATCAAGAACAAAGTCACCCCTAGCCTCATTTACAAGTTCATATTGCTTAAAATAGCTTGTATTATAGGCTTTAACCTCTTGGGTTTCTTGATTTTCTGTTGTTTCTTCTATTATTACTTTATTCACTTCTGAAATTGTTGCTTTTTCCTCGGCAAAAGCTTCATTTACCTCATTTTTTTTACTAGTACATCCAATTATTGTGAAGTTAAAAATCAATAAAAGCACTATAATTTTTTTCATAACATTCTCCATATCAATCCCTTAGGTCTATTTTTCACCTTATCAAAGCTCACTTTTATTCAAATCATTTATTTTATCTCTCATAACGTACATCAAACAAATAGTAGTGATCATCTGCTGAACTATAGCTATGCTCTCCTGTTTGCTTCATGCCAAAGGTTACAATCCAATAGCATTCAACCGGTAATTCTCCTGTAAATGGTACAATCTTATTTTCTTCAATAATAAACGTCTTTCCATTCCTGGCTCCAAAACTGCCCCATTCTCCAATTCTTAAACTGTAATAGCAGAAATTTCCTTTAGGCTTTAAATCTTTTATATTAATCTGATCTAATTTTTCAAATAAATTTTCAGCACTTATTAATCTACCATACTGGAGCCATTGGTTTATCTCCACTGCTTTTACTCGAAATTTCTTCTCACCTTCATGAAAACGAACCCTTGAATGGTGCTGTTTGCCTTCTTCTCTCCATGTTACTTCATAGTTCAATCTCTTAAGGTCTCCGTCTTCCTCATAATCAATATCTAAATTCTCTACCCTTGCGGTACTCATAGTGTTCTCACTTAACTCAAGTTTTCCTGCAATTTCTTGCCAATGGCTTTGAAATTCAAATTCATATACATTGGTAGTCGCAAGCTCTACATATCGTGTACGTTCATAATATGACTCGCCAATAGCTGGAACTATCAGTGCTACAGCAAAAGCAACCAAACCAAGGGTTGCCGCATACCTTTTACCTCTTTGGTTTTTCGCTGGACTGCGTAGAAACAAGAGAAAAATAATAAACCCAAGGGGGATGTGTATTCTATTAAAAGAAAATCGAAAGGCCCCCAGTAAGTAATAACCTATAATTTTTAAGACATGATAAGGCTCCTTATCGTCCTTCAATTTAACCATAACAAAAATAACACTTGCTATTAAAAACAAGGTAATTATCCAATTAAACCATCCCATTTGTACTTATCTCCTACCTTTATAATTAACCTCTATAAGCGGCGAATAAAATAAATATAAAAATAAAATGCTCTTCAACATCAAACAATTCACCAAATAGACCTCTATTGTTGTCTTAGGAATCCAAACGATATTCTTTCAGATATTGCATTTGCGCCTTACATCTTAGACTCAAACTTCTTTTCCCTTTTAATCATTGCTCTTTTCATTATTCCAAGTAGAATTATCTTTTTCCCATTTCCATTATAATACAATTTCCCTTAATCTGTGGGGCTTTTTAAAATAATTTATAATATATATAGAATGCATTTATAAATCTACATTTTGATTTCTTGAATAGCCAATGCTTCAAGGCGATTCAAGGAATTAAAATGTAAAAGATTTATTGCAATTTCTATAGTAAGATTTACGAAGTAATGATCAAATAATAAGTCCAGAGACTTTACATTGATTCAGCATTTTCATATATCCTTTTTACTTCTGCCTTGTCAACTAGCGAACATAAAATATATGCAATCACTATAATCCCCGGTATATCTACAAGTAACCTTGTAACAGCAAATTTTGCTCCTAGTGAAGAAAGTTCAAATAGAAACATAGGAATTTTTGTAGTAGACCATGCCCCGATAAAAATTAGTACATTACTAAATTTAACTCCCTTTTTCATGAATACCGCTGCAATGGGAAATGCACCATACAATGGTCCGGCAGCTGCTGAACCTAATAAAATTGCTAGAACTATACCCTTTATTCCAGCTTTCTCGCCCATATACTTCATCATTGTTTCCTTTGAAACCCATACATCTAATAGCCCTAGAAGTATGAAAACATTGGGTATAATTGAAATCATTTCTTTAAAGCTATAACCCGTAATCTGAACAGCTTTTACCCCTATTTCTCTATTAACAATATACAAAACAATCATAGCAAAAGCAATGATAAGGGCGAATCTATACTTTTTTAATAAATTCATATTCCACTAGCCACCTTTCCAATTACGTACGCAACAACAAAGGAAAATAAAAATGATAATACATTCCTAATAATAGTAAGTCGTTTACCAAAATACTTCATTTCAACAGGTGCTGTTACAACACCTACCATCATCAAAGTAGACACAAATGCACCTATTTGCATGTATCCTGCCCCGCTGTTTAATAGCATGGCTGCCGTAGGAAATGCTACGAATCCAGGTATCAATGTAATGGCACCAACAACAGCTGAAAAAAACACACCTAGCCATCCTGATTCACTACCTATTATTTTTGATATCAGCTCAGCATTAAATACAGAAAGCAATATACCTACGAGCATTATTACGCCTAGAAACTGCGGTAGAATATTATTAAAGGCTTTCCAAGCCTTCTTTAGAGCCTGTTTTGTCTTTTTCTTATCCTTGAAATAAGAGATAAGTAAAAGTGCTACAACTACTATATACATCATATAACTATTCATAGTTCTGACCTCCTTAAAAACCTTCCTAAGATTTACTACCCATTTTTCTGATAACACTTATTTTTATTTGATTTACATGATGCTTTACATTTATTAGGTACATGCATATTTAACTCACGATCATCCATCATATGATCTTTATTCATATATTCAATAAATTCTATCATTTCTAAAAGCTTTGGTTCCTGCAAATCATAATGAACATAATAGCCTACCTTTTCTCCAACAACAATTCCTGCTTCCTTTAGAACTCTTATGTGCTGTGATACTGCTGCTTCCGAAATGTCTAAATGCTTTGCAATCCCTTTAGCACATATACTACTCCTAGAAAGTATAATTAATATTTTTAGTCTTGTTTCATCTCCAAGGGCCTTAAACATCTGTACTATTTTTTTCATTATTTACTCCTTTATTTTAATTAATCATTTACTTAATTAAGATAATAATGTTTCAGACTAGGAATGTCAAGATAAAAATAGTCAACAATATAAAGGACCCAATGCAGTAACTGTAGAACACTATACAAAGAGTTAATTGATAGGAATACAGTATATTCTATTTGAGAGGAGAATATCATGGAAGATAATAATATAGCCGTTGTAGAAGCTTTTTTAAAAGCTGTCGGCGAGGGTAAAACTGGAGATGAACTAAATGAATTCTATGATGAGGATGTACTTCAAATCGAGTACCCTAATATGCTGACAAAACAGCTCGTTGAAAGGGATCTAGAAGCTTTGAAAAATGCTTCTGAAAAGGGAAAGCAAGTCCTTTCTAGTCAAAATTACGAAATAGTCAAATCCTATGAGCTTGGTGATACCGTCATAATTGAGGCCAATTGGACTGGAGTTTTGGCAATACCATTAGGCAAGTGTCAGGTTGGTGATGAAATGAAAGCATACTTTGCCCAATTTTTTGACTTCAAAAAGCATAAAATTATTAGACAAAGAAACTATGATTGTTTTGAAAGTTTTGTATAATATAATATCTAAGATATCTATATAGGAGGCAATTAATTCAAATCTAGGATTTTATAAATTTATGTAATATAATAAAATTATAAAATCATGACTTTATTTTGCTCATTATGGCCTCAAAACAAGCTCCTTTGTGTTCCTTACATTCATGCTAAAAATTCTACCTACATACTAGATACGCTTTTCTTATTAATAATTGCCTTTAAGCCCGACCAATTATCTATTAACAGACATACACTAAGAAGCAGAGAAGCGAATACAACGTATATTCATATTTTTGTGTGCCCCACAAGGGGAATTAACCAACCGCTAAGAAGAACACCCAATGCATTCATACCTGCCTTTAAAAGCAAATAAACCGCATTGATTCGACCTCTGAATATAGTCTGAGTGATCAAATAGGTTTTCTTACGTCTATAATGGTCGACACCCTTTCCACCAAAGTCATTTTTATTTTATTTTTATCCTTGTGTCCCTATACCATTTGGCATAAACTATCAATATCTCTCATCAAATACTAGATCCTTATTATCGCACATAGAATACTCTGGCTCAAAGGTCGCATGATTAATATTATGATTCTTATTTAGTATTTTTTTAATATCATCAAGAATCTTATTAGCTTCTGATAGACTCATATCTTTATTGAAGTCTATATGAGCTTGAAAATGTATATCTTTATCTGTTAGCTTCCAAGCATGTACATGATGAATATTATTAACCAAAGGATTTAACTCTATATCCTTTTTTACTTTATTTAAATCTATTTCTTGTGGTGTGAATTGCATGAGTACCTTTAAGGTTTCCATAAGTAAAGAAAAACTAGAATACAATAGGAAAACCGAAATACCGATTGATATGATACTATCAATCCAGTAAACATTCAAGTAATACATAACAAATCCACCACCAAGTACTGCAACTGAAGTTAACATGTCAGAAAACAGGTGCAAATATGCTGACTTCATATTCATATTGTCTTTAGCATCACCCTTAACAATTAACACAGATAATCCGTTTACAACTATACTTAATCCGGCTAACCACATAACTGTGCTTCCGGCTATTTCAGCAGGCTCATTAAAACGTTTTATTGCCTCTATAAATACGTTTACAGCAATAATAATTATAGTACTCACATTAATAACAGCCGCTATAACTTCTGCTCTCTTATAACCAAAAGTTTGTTTCTCAGTATACTCTCTATGAGCAAGCTTATCTGCTATCCAACTTATGATAAGCGCAATAACATCACTAAAGTTATGTGCTGCATCGGATATAAGTGATAAACTGCCAGATATAGTACCACCAATAATTTGAGCGATAGTTATTCCCAAATTTAATAGTATTGTTAAGCCTAGTCTTTTCCCCTTTGCATTTGAATGGTCATGTCCATGTCCCATAACAACACCTCATTTTTTTCATATGAATGATCGTTCATGTGTTTTGTGTTAACATGAGGCCTTGGTAATGTCAAGGTAAGTATATATGTTGAAAAGCTACTTTCTTCAACAGTATTTTAACCTCTTTGTAAAATCTAGAATCTTCTATGATGATTTCGGTGATGAGGTCTATGACATCCCCTCGGCCCTTTAAACGCCAAACCTAATATCAATAACAATACTATTGGTAACAAGAACATAAACGCTCCTCCTCTTCACATAGTTTTTCAAAGTCTAATACAAAAATACAATTTTATGTTCATTTACTATTTACATACACTTTAAAAGTCTCTCCTTACCCATATAATACATATGAATTGTGAGAGACTTGTGATACACTTCGATATTTCAAAAAAATATATGTTATAAACAGTGCATCTCTTCTTCTGCCTTATCCCAAGGAACCACATATCCCTTACCCTTTGAACAAAAGATAGAAGATGAGTTATACTCAATATCTGCATTTTTATCATAATTAATCTTCTCTATAACGTGCTCTGTATTATGGCAGATGTCATATCCACCATAAACTAGATTTAACATTCCTTTGCCACCAGTAATATCTATCAGCTCTGTAGGGTAATTCATAAAAGTTGCTACAGGAACCCTCCCCTTTATAACAACTTTCTCACCTTTAGTCTCTGGAGGTTCAAAAATTCCGCTGGCCTTTTGTATATCGGATAAAACTCTACCCATATAATTCATATCAACTTTTATCTTAAAATTATAATATGGTTCAAGGAGTACATTATCAGCTTTTTCAAGCCCCTGTCTTAGAGCTCTATAGGTAGCTTGTCTGAAATCCCCACCACTGGTGTGTTTGTTATGAGCCCTTCCCGTCTTCAAAGAAATCTTTACATCTGTTAAGGGACTCCCTGTAAGTATACTTCTATGGTTCCTTTCATAAATATGATGTTTTACAAGATTTTGATTTCCCTTGGTCAAATGATCTGTATGACATAAGTTCTCATATTTTATACCACTATTTCTTCCCCCAGACTCTATTTCAAGATGGACTTCAGCGTAATGTCCAAGGGGTTCAAAGTGACCATATCCAACTACCTCTCCATTTATGGTTTCTTTGAATAGAATATTTGGCTCACCAAACTCTACAGAAAGATCAAATCTATCCTTTACCGTCTTCTCTAGTATTTCTAATTGTATTGGACCCATTACATGAATGTGAATCTCTCCAAATTCTTCTTCCCAAGTAACTCTTAGAGAAGGATCTTCTTCATTTAATATGTTAAAGGCTTTAACTACTTCCTTTACATTCAATGAAGTCTCAAATATCACTTTAGACTTCAAAGTAGGTACCATATTATAGCCTTGTCCGTCATTAGTATCTCCTAATCCCAGTCCTGCAAAGCTTTTAGATAGTCCCATAACTCCAACTAGTTGTCCGGCACTAGCACTATCTACGGTCTTATATTTTGCTCCATTATATATTCTTATTTGAGTTATCTTTTCACTTAATTCATCTTCATCACTTCTATAGCATATCTCATCTCTAACCTTTATACTTCCGCTTAAGATTTTCATATAAGTTATTTTAGCTCCGTTTTTTTCATGACCTATCTTAAATATTCGCCCTTTAAATTCTAGATCGCTATAATTAGTTTCTGTAAGACTATGAAGATTATCAAAAAATTCTAGTACACCTTCATCCTTTAGTGCAGAACCACCTGAGCACATATACATATTATTTTCTTTAATCATTTTCTTCATATGATTTATCCATAGCTCTTTGTTGTATTTACCTTCCATATATATATCTAGAAGCTCTTCATCTCTCTCAGCCATAAATTCTATTATTTCTTCATGTAAATCTTCATCTAAAGAGTCTAGAATATAACATACATCCTCTGTCAAATTCACTCTTATCTCTTTTAATACGCTATCTATATCTGCTCCTACTCTGTCTGTTTTATTGATAAAGAAAAAAGTTGGTATCTTGTGCTTTTTAAGTAATTGCCATACAGTCTCCGTATGTCCTTGCACACCCTCCACCGCACTGATTATTACTATGGCATAATCCATCACCATTATAGACCTTTCCATCTCTGGTGAAAAATCCACATGACCTGGAGTATCTATTAAATAATAGGTATCACCTTTATATTTTATAACTGCTTGATCTGAAAATATTGTTATTCCTCTTTCTTTCTCTATTTCATGATTATCTAGATAGGAATTCTTATGATCTACCCTCCCCTTTTGTCTAATAGTATTTGTATGATATAGCAACCCTTCTGAAAATGTGGTTTTCCCTGCATCTACATGGGCTAGTACTCCAATTGTTTTGTTCATCTTGACACCTCAATTTAAATTTTATAAATTAATTATATCAAAAAAAGATGTCCTTGATTAAGAACATCTTTTTGTATATTTAAGATACAATGAATGGTTACTCGGTTAACTTTTAATGTGTAGCAATATTTAAAATAATTCTTTCATTAAAATTTGGAAATACAGCTCTAAACAAAAGAAATTAATTGATTTTACATTTGGAATTATATCAAAACTTCAGATAACATAATGACAGACCTGGAGGGGGAAAAAATAAAAAATCTTATCTTTTATTACTTTTCAAAACCCATAATGTATTCTAGTCTATTGGTCTCTTCATTTACCTGCTCATTTTCTACAGCGAATCCAACTTTTTTATAAAAACCAACGGCTTTCTCATTTTCTTTATAAACTGCTAATATCAACTGGTCGTATATTCCTTTAGCGTGATCAATCAATTTTCTTCCAACACCTTTGCCTTGATAGTTTATATCTACAAACAATGCCCCTATAAATTTTCCATCTAATATGCTGATAAAACCTTTTATTTCATTTTCCTCTAAATATCCATAGGTTTCAGCTATTGGAATATATTTTTCTTTTATAACATCATAGTTTTTCAACCAATATTCATCTGGAATAAACCGATGTGCTTCAATAGCTGCATCCTTCCAAATTTTCATAACCTCATTGATTTGCTCTGTATTCATATTCAACTTTTTTATCATAATAACAGCCTCCACTTTCATAGTTTTCTCTTAATCTTCACTATGAAAACACCATTATCCACTAGATAGATTAAAGAATTATTTTCTGCTGCTGGATATTTTTTATTTTTACAAGTTTATCAATAGACTTAATATTTATTATCTCTTTAAAGTATTTAATTTATTAATGTCTACTAAATTACATTTGAATTATTAGAAAACTGTGGAATTAATCCATAGTTAAAATTCAAAACAATATTTCATGAGTGGATATAGTATATTCATAGTTATTAAGAATTAATGGCATTACAAATAGGAGTGCTAAAAACACCTAGTTTATAATGCGTTTACAAATAATTCTAAGTTTAATATTAAATAACTACTCCGCTCATCAAACACCTCACTTATATATTCCATTCTAAATCTATCTATACTAAACTTAATACAAATCACATAATATGTCAATTACTTTTCTTCATCTACTGCGCTTTATCAACATTATATTAATTGTATCAAAAAAGGACGTCCTTAATTAAGAACGTCTATTTTCTATAAAGAATTTTTATTGACAAAATTACTTAGTACGTGACAATATCTGAACCCACAATTTTCTTTATTCAATATCAATATTTCTTATTTTTTTCTCCTCTCTATTCTTTTTATATGACTTTGTTTCCTTAATATAATCCCCAGTAGCTTCATTCATAGCATTCACAAAGTCTCGATAGTACTTTTTAACAGCACTATCTGACACAATTGGAATAACATCTAATATTTCATCTACTATTTTCAACTTCAAAATCATTAAATTCTTTAGTAGTTCCTTATTCATCTTCATCACATCCGAATCTTATCTTTAATATCTCATCTTCGAATTTGGCCCCTTTAATAGATAGATTCATCAACGTACGTGGCAGTATTATATTTCTTTTAATATTTCCAGCTCTAACAATTACTTCATCGCCCTTTTGATTCAGATCCAAGTCCTTTTTATTTAAGAATGGCATATAAATGGAATATATATATTCTTCATCAGTCTTATCAATACTTTGAATCCTATTACTATGTTTGATGTCAACAGCACTCTCATTTTTAAATATAGTGTCTCCCATCATCGTCAACATACTAAGCCCTACAACCTCTTTATCAAATAGAGGTGCTATATACATAGGTATTGGTGAAAAAATTTCTTTAATAGTTTTCAAATGTTTTTTATGGATTGTTTTCCAAGTATCTAGGTAACTATCACTAATTTTCTCTGTTATTACTCTATTCACCATAATGGCATCCACATTAAAATCATATATATTCATATAAGTAAAGCTTCTTTGAGCTTCTTTAATAACCATTTTTTCTGGATTTACTACAATACGTATACTTGTGACTTCTTTATTTGTAAATACATTTCTCATTTCATCCAGTTTTTTATAAATGCTTTCGATTTCTCCCATAACTGAGTCCTCGGGCATTGGTACCCCTAGTAATGGTTGCGATATCGGCCTAAAAATCTTTAAGGCCTTACGTTTCAGTGGGAACAACTTATCCATCCACCATCTAAGCATATCAGGGAAGCTCAAAAGCTTTAAAGTTTCTCCAGTAGGTGCACAGTCTACAATAATTACATCATAGGTCTTATTTTTATAATAGTCCAAAATCCTAAGCAAACTCAACAGGTCTTCCATACCAGGAAAGATTGTTAATTCCTCAGTTGTAATATCCCTTACAGCCTTGGATGTAAAGAGTGCTGTAAGATAATCTTGAACCTTCTTCCACCCCTTCTCCATTTCATGGATTGAACTTATTTCTTGAGCCCACATATTTTTCATAATTTCTTTTGGTTCTGAATTTAAAGGTATGTCTAAGGCATCTCCTAAGCTATGGGCTGGATCAGTACTGATAACCAAAGTCTTCTTACCGCTTTGTGCACTTTTTATTGCTGTGGCTGCTGCAACACTTGTTTTTCCTACTCCGCCTTTACCAGTATAAAGTATTATTCTCATAGAAAAGCCTCCTTTTTATTTCTTCTTATGAATATTACGTAACTCGAAATATTTTGTTTATATAAAGCCCATTTGTTATGGGCGTTTATTCAATCTCGATTTTCTTTATTGCTGGTTTTTCTTCATTTAGCTGATTTTCTGTCTTCTCGTCTTCACTAAAGGTATTTAAGACTTTAATAAAAATACTGCCAAGTGCTCTAATTTCTTCATCAGTCAACGAATCATATATTCTATTTAAATACTTGCTCATAGTGTCTTTTAAATCTTCTATAGTTTTCTGTCCTTTTTCTGTTAATTTTATAAGAACAATGCGCCTATCAAGCTCACTTCTTTCTCTCATTAAATACTTTTTCTTAACCAGTCTATCTATTATGCCCGTTGCTGTACTCATTGATACATTAATTTCATCGGATATTTTACTCATAATGACCTCACCATAACGGTCAACAATGAACATTGCGAACAACTCAGTTTTTGAAAGTTTCATGTCTATTTGAAGCCACTCTTCAGGAAAAAAGAGTTTTTTAATATTATCAAGAATCATGTTCATTATTTTATCTTGGTTCACAGTTATTTCACCATCCAAATATTTCTGTTTTAGTAATATTTATTTTTAGTATAATATGCTTTTCTATTAATGTCAACTATTTTGTAGATAAATCATTATTATATAACTTAACTTTCAAAAAAATCTAAACCACCCTTAAAAGATGATTTAGATTCCTAGCGTTTCTATCAATCATTCTTGCTATATTTCCTTTGTTACCATGACTTCCTAATACCAATAAAAACTTTCTAACAAGAAACTCCATTTCTTTTTTAACTTTTTTTATAGCATATTACTCTTTATTAATTTTACTTCCAAAATAATTAGTTCCCCAAACGCCCGACAAGATCATAACAGCTCCAGCAATCTGGTACCAGTAAAATGGCTCATGCCTTATTAAAACACCGGCAATAATCGATGTTAC
>JMSU01000056.1_pt1 | contig 71808 bp, 71 predicted proteins | sample 179011 | NCBI WGS metagenome assembly JMSU01 (sample SAMN02769580, study PRJNA246767) | bioreactor metagenome | isolation source: Culture-1 Bioreactor ArsB derived from microbial biomass from the upper 2 cm... | place: Germany: Bremen | collected day 87 after inoculation
ACATTGGCTCACTGAGCTCCTCTATTTTTATTCAGAATTTGTCAGAAACGGGTTGTTGAAGAGCTGTTTTTGAAATATTCTTATGCAAATTCTTCAGTTTTGATCTAAAAACAAACCCACTCTTCTTCTTTGAATTTATCTGTTATTAGACCATTTCGCTCCCATGAATTAATTTGAGACACTATCTTAGAATCGCTTATTTTAATTGAATAAAGTTCAAGCCATGAACAGAATACCATGTAAAAGTGAATAGTAAATAGGTCAATTGTAAAAGTTTTGTTTGACTTGACACTAAGTGTAAAGTTTATGATAAATATAACGGGATCACTTCTCGGAATAAGGAAGTATAGCATTGAATGGACTTTTTTACAATTGCCATTATTTGTTTTTTTAAATCAATAAATGGAATAAGTAAGAATCAGTAAGCCTTGTAGAATCAGGCTCAGAGATTCCGAGAAGAAATCTGAAAAAAAGGGAGGAAATATATGAAAAAATTATTAACTGGTAATGAGGCAATGGCAAGAGGTGCTTTTGAAGCAGGTGTTCATTATGCATCAGCTTATCCGGGTACGCCTAGTACTGAAATATTGGAAAACATGGTACAGTACAAATCAGATATTTATGCAGAGTGGGCTCCAAATGAAAAGGTAGCTCTAGAAAGCGCAATTGGAGCTTCCATAGCTGGTGGCAGGGCTATGGCATCAATGAAGCATGTTGGTGTAAATGTTGCAGCAGATCCTTTGTTTACTTTCTCATATATGGGCGTAAATGGTGGTATGGTTTTGATATCTGCTGATGAACCAGGGATGCACTCTTCCCAAAATGAGCAAGATAATAGAAATTATGCAAGATTTGCAAAAATTCCTATGATTGAACCTTCAAATAGTCAGGAAGCAAAGGACTTCATCAAAATCGCTTTTGATCTAAGTGAGACATATGATACGCCGGTTTTATTTAGGGTAACAACCCGTATCTGTCATTCAAAAAGTATTGTAGAGTATGAAGAAAGAAAAGAGATAGATTTAAAAGGCTATGAAAAGAACATTCCTAAGAATAGCCCAACGCCTATTTATAGTAGGCAGATGAGACATAAGGTAGAAGCTAGAATGAATCAATTAAAACAATATTCTGAGGTAACAGACCTAAATTATGAAATAATAAATAATCCTGATTTGGGCATTATTGTCTCAGGTTGTGCGTTTCAATTTGCTAAAGAAGTTTTTGGTAAAGATGCTTCTTACTACAAATTGGGATTTACACACCCACTACCAATTGAAAGCATTAGATCCTTTGTAAAAAAGCATAAGAAAGTAATAGTTATAGAAGAAAGTGATCCAATAATTGAAAATGAACTTAAGGCAGCAAATATCAAAGTGACAGGTAAAGAGATTTTCCCATACTATGGTGAAATGACTTCGGATGTTATTAGAAAAGCATATTATGGTAAAACTTTAGAATCAATAGAATACGACAATGACTTGTTTGTTCCTAGACCACCAACTCTTTGTGCGGGCTGTCCTCACAGAGGCTTCTTCTATGAATTAGGTAAAAGAAAAAACACCTTTATATCAGGTGATATAGGATGCTATGGTTTAGCATTTGCAGAACCTTATAATGCTATGGATATGAGTATTTGTATGGGAGCATCTTTAAGTGTTGGTCATGGGGCGCAAAAAATATTCAACATGAAAAATGAGCAGACAAGAGTGGTTTCAGTTATTGGTGATTCAACATTCTTTCATACTGGCATAAATTCATTATTAACAGTGACATACAATAGAGGAAATAGTATCAACGTTATATTGGATAATAGAATTACTGGTATGACAGGGCATCAAGATAATCCTGGCACTGGATACACATTGTTTGGTGAACCAACAGAAGAGACTGATATAGAAGCTATTGTTAAAGCATCGGGAATTAAACATGTAAGAATTATCGACCCAAACAATCTGCAACTTGTTAGAGAAACTCTAGATTGGGCTTACGGATTAGAAGAAGCTTCAGTAATTATTACACGTTTCCCATGTGTCTTAAAGAAGTTTTCAAATGAGGACAAAGCAGAATTTACAGATGCTTTCTCTGGGAAATGCTTTGTAGAATCTGATAGGTGTATCGGATGTAAAAGGTGTATTAAAACAGGATGTCCTGCATTATCTTTTGATCAATCAAGTAAGAAGGTATCAATTGATCACAATCAATGTGTCGGATGCAGTGTTTGTTTGCAAACCTGTCCAGTAAACGCAATCGTAAAGGAGATAAAATAATGAATAAAAGTATTTTGTTAGTAGGTGTTGGTGGGCAAGGTACCATTCTTGCGAGTAAATTATTGCTACACGGATTATTTGAAGCTGGATATGACGTAAAAATGAGTGAAATTCATGGTATGTCTCAGAGAGGTGGTTCAGTATCTTCTCATATAAGATTTGGCGAAGATGTTGCCTCTCCTGTAATTGAAATTGGTGGTGCTGATATACTTATTGCTTTTGAAAAGATGGAGGGTATGCGATGGTTAAAATATGTTAAACCGTCAGGGAAAGTCGTCGTTAATGACTATGAGATTGATTCTATGCCGATTTTAACTGGGCAATGTAGTTATCCGAAAGGTATTAATGAAACAATCAATAGTATAGAGAACTCTATGATTGTTGATGCAACACATAAAGCCAATAAACTAGGTAATGCAAAAGTAATGAATGTTATTATGCTAGGAATCGTAGTTAAGTCTATGGGGCTTGAGAACCTTCAATGGGATAAAATCATTGAAGAGAATATTAAAACTAGGTTTATAGAAATAAATAAGAAAGCTTTTACAGAGGGCTTGGAAATGGTGGTGACAGCATGATTAAATCATTTGCAGAGCTAGAAAACGTTAATCTTGACCATAGAAAAATAGCAGTTGTATGGCCATCAGACATACAAACCGTTAAAGCTGTTGAAAAAGCAAAGAATAGTAATGGTATTATTCCGTATTTAATAGGAGACGTAAGAACCATTCAAAGCTTAATAGAAGAAGATAAGGATACAATAATTATCCAACCAGCAGCTACACCAGAAGAAGCTGCAGAGATTGCAGTTCAATTAGCTAAAAACGGTGAAATACATGCAATAATGAAAGGAAAGATGGATACATCAATGCTATTAAAAGCAGTTATAAAGGAAATTAGAACCGATAGATTGATGAATCACTTTGTTATTAACGAGATATCTACTTATCATAAGATATTAGCTGTGTCGGATGGAGGAATGAACTTATACCCTTCACTACAGGAGAAAAAGAAAATTATTGAGAATTCGGTTGCTGCCCTTCACAAACTAGGTACAAAAGTGCCTAAAGTTGCTGTACTTGCTTCTGTCGAAAAGGTAAATCCTAAGATGCCAGAAACAATAGAAGCAAAGGCTCTAAAAGAGATGAATGAATCAGGAGAGTTACCAGGTTGTATCATAGAAGGTCCAATATCTTATGATTTAGCTATGAGTCAAGAATCAGCGGAGATAAAAGGTTACGAAAGTCCTGTGACAGGTGATGTTGACTTATTAATTGTTCCTAACATTCAAGTAGGAAATATTCTTGGAAAGTCCTTGGTATACTCTGCTAATGCTAAGATGGCGGGTGTCATTTTAGGTGCCAAAGTACCAATCATATTGACATCTAGAGGATCAAGTTTTGAGGAAAAATATTATTCGATTTTATTGTCAGGAAAGGTGTAAGTATTAAATGGAAAAATATATATTGGTAATTAATCCAGGGTCAACTTCTACAAAAGTTGCTCTATATAAGGGTTTAAAGCAGATAGAAAGCAAATTGTTAGATCATGATAATTCTGAACTTGAAAAATTTCCATCAATTACATCACAATATTCCTTTAGATACGAGGAAGTAATGAAGTTTATGGATGATGTTTGTTTTGATCCGAACTCACTGGCTGCTATAGTCGGTAGAGGAGGTCTGTTGCCTCCTGTTAAATCCGGTGCGTACAGAGTTAATGAGTCAATGGTCGACAGACTAATGAATAGACCTGTTGTTGAACATGCATCGAATCTTGGTGGAATCATAGCTTATAAAATTGCTCAACAGATTGGCAAGGAAGCATATATTTATGATTCTATTGCTGTAGATGAGTTGTCAGATATAGCACGTATTTCGGGCCATAAAGATTTCGAAAGAAAAAGCTTTTCCCATTGTTTGAATATGAGGGCTGTTGCCCACGAGGTTTCAAATCAATTAGGAAAGATCTATAGTGAATCTAATTTTGTCGTTGCTCATTTAGGTGGTGGGATTTCAATTAGTGCACACTATAAAGGGCAGATGATCGATATAGTATCAGATGATGAAGGACCATTTTCACCAGAAAGGGCAGGCAGAATTCCTTGTAAAGACCTTGTAAAAGCGTGTTATAATGAAGGTGCTACCTTAAAAGAAATGTCCAAGAAAATTAGGGGCAAGGGCGGCCTGATTTCATATCTTGGCACGAATGATGCGCGTGAAGTAGAAGCAAAAATAAATCATGGAAATAGTTTTGCTAAATTAGTCTATGAAGCAATGGCATATCAAATAGCTAAAGGCATTGGTGACATGTCAACTGTTTTATGCGGAGATGTAGATAGCATTATAATAACAGGCGGTATAGCTCATTCACAGATGTTAACAGAATGGATAACAAGTCGCGTTCAGTTTATTGCTCCCATAGCAATTTTACCTGGTGAGAATGAAATGGAAGCCCTAGCAAAAGGAACGCTTCGCGTCCTAAATGGTGAAGAAATTGCTCGCGAATATGATTTAGGGTAGGTGCATATGAAATTAGAAAATATTAAGAATAAGAATAGTTACAAATGGATAATCTGGGGTGTGCTTGCACTAGCCTACGTTGTAGTTTTCTTCCATAGGTTAGCTGCAGGTGTCGTAAAAGAAGATTTGATGAGTAGTTTTGACATGAATGCAACAACTTTTGGTGTTGTTGGATCGCTCTACTTCTACGCCTATATGTTTATGCAGATACCCTCAGGTATTCTGGCAGATGCTTTAGGAGCGAAAAAAACAGCGACTATAGGTACACTTGTTGCAGGTATTGGGTCAATTATATTTGGACTTGCTACGAATATACCTTTTATTTTTATTGGTAGAACCATCGTTGGTTTAGGGGTGTCTGTAATCTTTATTTCTCTTTTAAAGATTCTTTCAGAATGGTTTGAACCTAGTTCCTTTGGAAAAATGTCCGGTATAACATCATTTATGGGTAATATGGGAGGTATTTTAGCACAGACACCTCTTGCATTAATGGTTGCAGCATTCACTTGGAGAACATCATTTATAATAATTGGTGTGATAACTTTGTTTGTTAGTCTACTTTGTTATGTGTTAATTATTAATAGTCCAAGACAAGTAACAAAAGCTAAAACGAAAGAAAAGACTGATATCATTGGAGGACTCAAGACTGTAATAGGTAATAAACATACATGGCCAGGTTTCTTTGTATTCGCAGGTATATTTGGTGCATTTGTATCTTTAACCGGAACATGGGGAAGATCTTACATGTCAGAGATTTATAGTCTTTCCAAAGTTGAGTCTGCTAACTATACGGCTATTATGATTTTAGGAATGGCTATTGGAAGTGTGATTATTGGCCAAATATCTGATCGTTTAAAGTTAAAGAAGATTCCTATGATTATTACTGCCCTGATTAACCTTATCAGTTGGGGTATCTTTATATTTATACCATTAGAGTTAAATCAAGTTGGTATTGTATTATTTATAATGGGGCTAACAACGAGTGCATTTGTATTAAGTTGGGGATGTTCAAAGGAAGTAAACCCGCCGAATATTACGGGGATTTCTACATCAGTTGTGAATATGGGAGGATTCTTTGGAGCAGCTATAGTTCCTGTTATTATGGGGAAAATATTTGATTCGAATCAAGATATGAGTAACGAACTTGTTTATAAATATGCTTTTATAGTGTGTATCATCAGCATTGCTATTGGCTTTATTGCTACTTTCTTTATTAAAGAAACCCATTGTGAGAATATATATGAATTAGAAATAAAAAAGACCTTTTAATAGTAAATCTACATAAATAAATTAATTTTATTTATAGCTTTATGCAAAAATAAGGGGCTGTCTCATAAAAGCAATATTGTAGGCTAGAGGTTTTTGTAAACTATACTACGACATTGACATTATTTGCTTTTATGAGACAGCCCCTTTAGCTATACATAAGATAAAATCAAGCTAGACTTAAAATACAATATCTTAATAAGATTATGTAATATTAGGTGCTTTTCCTTATTTCATCTAAATAATTATAAAGTGTGAATTTAGAAATGCTTAATAATTCACATAAACGCTCGCCAGATTTCTTTATTAAGAATACACCTTTTTCATCTAAGAATTTTAACAATTTCATCTTGGACTCTTTATTCATATCACTTACAGGTACGCCAATGTTATTTAGACCTTCTGAAATTAAAGATTCTAGTAGTTCGTGAATAGAAGCACTATGGATTTCTTTAATACTACTAGGTTTATATTCAAAATGATCTGTAGCTGCTAAGTTTTTGGTTGCTTTTTCAAGTAAAAGATAATCACTTATATCCTGATTAATGCAGATAGAACCGACTAGTTTATCTTCTTCAAAAAAGTTTACTGTAGAAGATCGAAGTGTTTTACCATCGGGTGTTTGAGTGATGTAACGGAGTTTTTCAATTGTATTTTTACTTTGGATCTCTTTCAAAAACAGAGTCGTAGGACAGCCCCCTTTTTTTCTACCTGTTATATATCCATTTTCAATATGGACAATCGTATTTTCGAAACCGTTCCTAAAGTCATGGACAACAACTTCAGTGCTTGGTCCAAATTGTGTTGCTATACAGTGAGCAATAGATTTTAAATGATCTAAGTTATTTAACATATCTTCACATCCTTTTAACTTATGATAACAAATAGTATAACATAATAATTGAAAAATATAAAAAAAAATTAGACTTTCAAAATTCTAGTTGAAATGGCTTAATTAGTAATAGCGTAATTTGATAGTTCAAAGAAAGTTAATCTACATATGGTAAAGAGTCATGATTACTATGAGTTACTCAATTAGGGGCATATAGTAGCCGACAAATAGTAAATTTAGGAATTGCAGATAAATATAAAAAAAAGTTTGATAATCTAAATAAAAGATTGACAAGCTTTTAAAAAAGGGTTACACTAAATATGAAAATAAATAATATATTCAAACTAAAGTTTAGATTTTCGGTATTTCAATTACTTAATAGGAGGTTTGGATGACAATGAATGCTATAAAAACTGAGACAGGTAACAATGGTAAACTATCAATCCTTGCAAAACTGGGATATGGTATTGGAACATTATGTGACTCGACGACAGCGAATCTTTATAATATCTTTTTTCTTGTATTCGCAATTGATTTTGTCGGACTAAATCCGGCATTCGCTGGAGCAATTTCTGCTATTGCGATATTATGGGATGCAATTACAGACCCAATAGTTGGCTTTATTTCTGACAAGTTAAAAAGATCAGGAAAGGTATCGAGAAGGGGACTATTAACTCGAGCAATTGGTCCTTTATGCATTAGTTTCTTTTTCTTATACAGAATTATCGAAGCTGATCATATTGTTCAAAATGGATATTATTTGGTTTTGGCACTTATCTTCTGGACATGTTATACAGTTTTCATGATCCCTTATTCCGCACTAGGTGCAGAGATTACTAATGATTATAATGAAAGAACATCATTAAGAATGTATGCTCATATTTTCACATTAGGGGGTCTGATCATTGCAAGTTCATTAACAATGAGTATTGTAGAGGGTATCCTTATGAAAGGTGGTACACCCATGGAAGCATGGACTCGAGTGGGATTGATCTACGGAACAATTATCTTGGTAGCAGGAATTATTACAATAGTCTCAACCGCAAAAGTAGAACGATTCGATTCAACAATTGCTACAATTGAGAATAAGAATATTTTTAAAACTCTTTTTAGTACACTCAAGTTAAAAAGTTTAAGGATTGTTGCTGGATCTATTATACTATATGCTGTTGGTTTCACCATTGCGCAAGGTACTATAGTGTTCTATATGGAAAAGGTTGTTGGATTAACAGGTGCTGGTATAGGCAGTTATTTTCTAATTACAGCATTAGTTGGTATTGTTTGTATACCTTTAATTAATTTTATTTCAAATAAACTTGGTAAAAGACGTGCTTATACATATATCATTTTGTTTGCCGCAACATTACAATGTATATTTTACTTTGTAGGTACGGGTAACTTTGGATTGCTTTTAACATTTGGTATTATACAAGGTGTAGGACACAATGCATTTTTTCCCCTTAGCTATGCTTTAGTTTATGATTGTTGCGACATTGATGCATATCTAAACAAAACAAGAAGAGAAGGCGTTGTTTTATCTGTTACAGGTCTATGTCAAAAAGGTGGTTATGCCTTAGGGACTGCGATTGCAGGTTTTCTATTAAGTTTCTTTAGTTACAATCCAGAATTAGCAGTACAGACTGCTGAAACACAGAATGGTATGGCGGTTACTCTTTTTGTTATCGCGCCAATCTTGTTTATAGTATGTGCACTAGTAATGTCTCGCTTCAAAATAAACCGTGAGAGGTACAATGCACTACAAAAAGCACTTAAGGCTCAAGCAGCAGGTGAAGAGCATAGTTCCAATGGTTTTGATGAATTGCTATAAAGGAGAGTATTATGAAAACAGTTTATACAAATGGTCAATTTATTACAATGACAAATGAGGAGATTAGTTGGTTATGTGTTGAAGATGACAAGATCATAGGAATGGGTAACGATTCGTCGTTACCCGCTTATGAAAAATTAATAGACCTTAAAGGGAAGACTCTTTTACCTGGATTTATTAATTCCCATATTCATCCGTTACCTACTGGTATGAGTGAAAAGAGCATCACAATATATGAATGTGAAACCATTGAAGATGTGATAGAAAAGATAGATCGAGAATTAAAAAATTATCCTAATGATTCTAGTTTTGTCATGGTAGAAGGCTTCATTCCATTTATAATGAAATTTGACATAGTAAAAGATTTGAAGCTTTTAGATTCTATTAGTAATGGGCGACCTATGGCAATTAAATATGCGACAGGGCATGGGATTATACTAAATACGATAGCGATGGATAAAATCGGTGAAACTGAGTGCATAGCAATGAGTGAAGAGGCTATGTCTAAGGTTCAAAATTTATTTTCCAATGACTCCATTAAAAATTTCATGAAATTATCGTCAAATTTGTGTGTACGTGCTGGCATAACGTCAATGAATGCATTAATATGTCATGATGTTTATGATAACAGGGATGTAGCATACTGGATAGCAGAAGAGCTTGGTGAGAAACAGCTAGATGTTAGAGTTTTTAATTTTATGCAGACAACGGATATGGAATGGGTAGATAACTGTGGTATGAATAGATTTGGTGGCTGCATTGCGCTGGATGGTACACCGATAGAAAGATCAGCTGCTTATACAGAAGACTATGCAGGTGAACCAGGCTATAAAGGTGAATTGTATTTTTCCAATGATGAATTATATAGAATTGTTTCCCGGGCATATGAGAAAAATTATCAATGCACATTTCATGCAGTAGGTGATGCAGCGATCCATCAACTAATAGACTGTCATGCAAAAGTTGCAAAAAAATATGGCAAATCAAATTGTCGACATCGCATAGAACATGTGGATTTAGTGGATGAAGAACATTTGGAATTAGCTAAAGAATTAGGATTAATATTTAGCGTTCAGCCAAGCATTTTGTATTTGTTCGGTGAAGGATTAGACAATATTGTTGGTAAAGAAAGATTTAGTAAACTTAATAATTATAGAAAGTATCTGGACTTTGGGATTAAATTGATTGGTGGAACAGATTCACCTGTTACGCCTGTTGATATTCTACTGTCTATTCATGCAGCTGTAAATGGTAATAGTAAACTCACGGTTGAGGAAGCGTTGCGTATGTTTACAATTGATGCAGCATACGGTATACATATGGAAAATAATTTAGGTTCTTTAGCCATAGGTAAGTGTGCAGATTTTGTAGTACTTGATAAGAATCCTTTTACTCATAAGGATATAATAAAAGATATTAATATTGTGAGCACTTATGTGAATGGCAGGTTAGTGTACAATCAATAGGTACTAATTAATTCTAACAAATATAATGTCAGGAAATCTTCTTGCATAGATAGTTGAGTTAATAAAGGAGTGGTGTTTTGAAAAATATAGAAGAAAGATTAGTCGAATTGAAAATTGAGTTACCTAAGCCTTTGGGACCAATTGGTTCTTACGTACCTTTTAAAAGAGTGGGAAACTTAATTTTCTTTTCTGGTCAGGGTCCCATGATTGACCAAAAACCAGTTTTTCGTGGTAAAGTAGGTAGAGACCTAACAAAGGAAGATGGACATGAGGCGGCTAGAATTACAGCACTAAATATGCTTTCACAAATTAAATTAGCCGTTGGTGATCTTAACCATGTTAAGCAGATTGTTGATATAACAGGATATATAAATTGTACAGATGATTTCATCGATCAACCATTTGTTTTGGATGGTTTTTCTAAGCTAATGATTCAGGTATTTGGTGAAAAAGGATTTCATTCTAGATGTGCTGTTCCAACTGGAACCCTTCCAATGAATACACCAATAGAGATAAAAATGATTATTGAAGTAGGAGGATAAACAGATGGAGAATTATTTCGTAGTTGACTCCCATTATGATTTAGGACCCATGCTCTTTAATAGACACCAAAGAGATGAAAAGGAGATTATAAAAAATCATCTGCTTAAGAGTTGGAAAAGAAATAATGTAAAGCTTATTGTTGGGGCAATTTTTATCGATGATATTTTTCTTCCTGAACAAGCTCTTAAAATAGCACTTGATCAAATTGCGTTAATAAGCAAGGAGGTAGATGCTCTAGATGACTTAGTTTTAGTGAAATCGAAAGAAGACTTAAATCAAATATTTAAGAACGAGCAAATTGGTATTATGCTCTCACTAGAGGGATTAGAGCCAATTGGCAATGATTTAAAATTAATTGATATCTTCTACGATCTAGGCGTTAGAGCAGCAGGACTTACTTGGTCTCGAGGTAATGCCGTTGCAGAAGGTTCCAGATTTAATAATACTGAAAGCCAAAATGGACTCTCAACTTATGGAATAGAAGTAATTAAAAAAATGCATGAAAAAGGGATTTTAGTTGATATTTCACATTTAAATGATGCAGGTATCAAGGATCTTAATGGTAGAATATTCGCGTCTCATTCCAATGCGAGAGCTATTCATGCTATTACGCGAAACTTAAAGGATGATCATATAATAAAAATTACTAGCTGCGATGGTATAATCGGTATTAATGGCATAAAACCTATTGTAGGTGGTGACAAGAATATTGAATCTATGTGTGAACATATTATGTATATCAAGAATCTTGTTGGTAGCGAACGTATTTGTTTAGGACTTGATTTGTGCACTGATTTAGAAATAACCGGGATAAGATTTGGTAATGAAGAAATCGTATCTATTGATACGGTAAATGGTTATGATGACATCCATTTACTCATTCAAGAACTTCAGAAAAGAGATTTCTCTGAAGAAGAAATCAGAGGTATTTTAGGTACAAACTTTATAAAGTTTGTACAGGAGGCTTTAAAATAATCTTTTGATAATTTCTTAATCATGAGGGTTGATTAGTAATATGAGGTGATTTATGATTATGAATTTTACGGTTAACGAATTAGCGAAGATAACTAATGTTAGTGCAAGAAACATAAGGTATTATGATTCGATTAATCTATTCAAGGCAAGCGGTAATTCTGAGAATGGATATCGATATTATACGATGGAAAAAATAGAAGAACTTAGACTTATCAATTATCTTAGACATATAGGTATTCCAATAAAAGATATTAAGAATCATTTAAATAATAGAAACATAGATGATTACTCTCTAATATTAGAAAATCAACTGAAGCGTATTGATAATGAACTGGAACATTTATACGCATTAAAAGAAAGATTGAAACATAAGTTAAGTTCACTTGAGTATATAAAAGACTTACCACCATTTGATACAGTAAACATTGAAAAACTGCAAAAGAGAGTGATTATTAAGCAAACAAAAACTATCAAATCTCAAATTGAATGGGAACAGTCAATGCAAGAATTCGAAAAGAATGAGGCAGTACCGCCTAGTCTTATAATTGGAGATGTGGGCTTTCTTGTTGATTTAAACAAGTGGGAATCAAGGTATCCAACTGAATTTACGGGACTATTTTTAGTAGCAAATGATCCTTTTTTATTAAAATCAGAGCGTGCAGAATATCTACAAGCAGGTTATTGGTTGACCATGCATATTAAAGGCGACCATTTTGACGCATCTAAGAAATATAAAGAGTTAATAGACTATGCGAGAAAAGAAGACTTGGTTATTGGGGAATTCGCGCTTGAAAGAACATTAATAGATCACTTTATATCCAGCGATGAAGATCTGTATATAACAGAAATACAAATACCTGTAATAGGTCTTTCTTAGTGTATAAAAAAGCACTAGGTAATATCAAAGATTCGGTAAATGATAAGGAGGCAAGATATGAAAAATCAGACGCTTGTTAGTAAGTTGATAAAAAAGGCAAATGTAGCTCAAAAGCAAATTGAAAATTATACGCAGGAGCAGGTCGATGTAATGGTTAGAGCTATAGGAAAAGCAGTTTATGATAATGCTGCTCTATTAGCCGAAGAAACGGTTAAAGAAACTCAACTTGGGGTTGTAGCACATAAAACTATCAAAAATACTGAAAAGCCTATGGGTATTTGGAATGATCTAAAAGGAAAGAAATCGGTCGGTATCATTGATGAGGATAAAGAAAAGGGCATTGTTTATATTGCCAAGCCAATTGGTGTAGTTGGTTGTGTTTCTCCTACTACTAATCCTAATATTACACCAATGGGTAATGCGATGATTGCATTAAAAGGAAGAAATGCAATTATTATTTCTGCACATCCAAGAGCCAAGCAATGTACTGCACTTACGGTAGATTTAATGAGAGGTGCTTTAAAAAAAATTAGTGCACCAGAGAATTTGATTCAAATTATTCCAGAACCAACGATTGATGCAACTCAAGAACTGATGGCACTATCAGATATTATCATTGCTACAGGTGGTATGAGCATGGTAAAAGCTGCTTACTCAAGCGGGAAACCGTCTTTAGGTGTAGGTCAAGGGAATGTGCAAGTTATATTTGATAGAGATATTGATTATAAAAGTGCAGTACTAAAAACACTTGGTGGCAGAAGCTTTGATAACGGCATTATCTGCGCAGGAGATCAATCTTTTATTGTACCTAGAGAAGACCAAGAGTCAATTATGTCAATTGCTGAAGATAACGGTGCAGCATACATCTCAGATGAAGATGAGATAAAACGAATAAGGGAAGTTATCTTCCAGCATGGTCAGTTAAATAGGGATATCGTAGGAAAGAGACCTAGCTATATTGCAAAAGTAGCGGGTGTAGAAGTTCCAAAAGGCACAGTAGTGTTGATTTTAAAGGTAGATGCCATAGGAGAGGAAGATATCCTATGTGGTGAGAAAATGTGCCCAGTTATGATTACTCAAGCCTATGATGATTTTGAAGATGCTGTCAGTATCGCAAAGTCCAACTTAAATTATCAGGGAGCTGGCCACTCTGCTGCAATACATTCAAATAGTCGCGAACACATTGAAATAGTAGGGCTTGAGTTGCCGGTTAGCAGAGTGTTGATTAATCAAAGTGGTACAGGAGCTGGTGGTAATTTTGGAAATGGATTAGAAGAAACGGTTTCATTAGGTTGTGGCTCATGGGGTAATAATAGTATATCTGGTAATTTAACATATAAGCATATGATTAATATCACGAGGATGTCTTATGCGTTTGATAAGGCAGAAGACCCTGACCCTGAAGAAATATGGAAACTTTAGTGAAAGGATCAAAAATGGAAGAAATCAAGTCAGTTATTGAGAGATATGTAGAAGGAACTAAGACTGGGAATGTAGAGAAACTAAGATTAATTTTTGCTCCAAATGCAGTTATGTCAGGAGACTTAGGTGAATTAAAGCTCGTTATTGCTTCGCCTGAAATTTTTTTCAAAGATATTGAAGGTGAAGAGTGCGATAGGAATTATAGGTATGTTATTGAAGATATTATTGTTAAAGGTGAAATTGCTTCCGTAACATTGAAAGAATATAATTTGAAGAATTCTGATTTTTTAAATTTATTTCAATTACAGAAAATCGATAATGAATGGAAAATTATTTCGAAATTATTTACTACGACTTAAAGCATTAACAGGAAAAGCCGATTGGATTCCCGAAAAAAATAAATACGGAACGGTCATGCACATCTGAATAATCGGTTCCGTTCCCATTGTGCCAGATCATCAAACTATGGCTACTTTTTTCAGATCCCCCCACAATACCTGGTATTGTGGGGGGATCAATTCTTTCTCTATGCTGCAATCGATACGCAGCTTCCCAACTCAGAAATATGCAGAATTAGCATCTATATGGAAAATTATTCTACTCATTAAAATAGTCCTGTTTTGAATAAATAGAAACGTATGTTCTGTAGATGGGATTTATGGTATAATATGAGTTAATATGCATATTACCGAATGAGAGAAAATTTCAAAATGAATATGGTTGTAGATATTCATTTCGATTACATAGGATAAGGGAGGATAATATGGCAAAGCAGAAAAATGTATTTGTATGTCAGGAATGTGGTAATGAATCGGCCAAATGGATGGGACAGTGTCCAGCATGTAGGGCGTGGAATTCATTTGTTGAAGAAGTTAAGGTAAAAGCGAAAGCAAGTGTACATAATAGTCAACCGATAGAATTAATAAATAAGCCTAAAAAGTTAGCGGCTATAGAAATGAATGATGAAAAGCGTATTTCCACTATGATTGGTGAACTTGATCGTGTACTGGGTGGAGGAATAGTCAACGGTTCATTAACTTTAGTTGGAGGTGACCCAGGCATAGGTAAGTCCACTTTGTTATTGCAGATGTGTCAATCACTATGTAACCAAGACGTGCACGTGCTCTATATATCAGGAGAGGAATCACTACAGCAGATTAAGATGCGTGCTGATCGTTTGGGGGTCAATGGAGAACGTCTGACCCTATACACGGAGACTAATCTAACGCACTGTATAAAGGCAATCAAAGATTTAGAACCCCGGGTAGTTATTGTTGATTCTATACAGACCATCTATTCAGATGATATAACGTCAGCAGCAGGTAGTGTCAGCCAAGTACGTCAAGTAACTTCATCGCTTATGCGAGTGGGAAAAGGACTAGGCGTATCCGTATTCATCGTTGGACATGTGACCAAAGATGGCTCTATTGCAGGACCTAGAGTACTTGAGCATATGGTGGATACAGTGCTTTATTTTGAAGGTCTAAGAAGTGCGACTTATCGGGCACTAAGAGCTGTTAAGAACCGTTTTGGATCAACCAATGAAGTTGGTGTATTTGAAATGCGCGATAAAGGATTGGAAGAAGTGCCGAATCCTTCAGAATATATGTTAACAGGTCGTCCTATTAATAGCCCTGGGTCCATTGTTACTTGCTGTATGGAAGGGACAAGGCCTATGTTAGTAGAAGTACAGGCACTCATGAGTCAGACCAATTTTGGTATGCCTAGACGTACAGCTACAGGAACAGATTATAATAGAGTAGTGCTATTAATGGCAGTTCTTGAGAAGAAGATTGGTATGCAGTTAGCTAGCTACGATAGTTATGTAAATATTGCAGGTGGACTTAAAGTGACTGAACCAGCTCTTGATTTAGGCATTGTATGTGCTATTGCATCAAGTTTTAAGAATATCCCAATTGATTCTAAAACGGTTATCATAGGCGAGGTTGGGTTAACAGGTGAGGTAAGGGGTATCACCATGGCTGAACAGCGTATTATGGAATCAAAAAAACTAGGTTTTACAAGATGTATCATCTCAAAAGCCAATATTAAGGGGCTTGCTGTTAAGGGAATCGAATTGATTGGTGTTGAAAATGTGGCAGAAGCTTTACAAGCTGTATTTTAAGTAGATTTTTTGAATATATTTCAATAAAAGAAGTTAAGATGATAGTTGAAATACTCTTGGAGTTATGTAAACCGTATTGGGTGATAATTACGCGTTCCATTTATTGATTTAATCACAAATAAAGGGGCTGTCTCAAAAAGCAAATAATGTCAATGTCGTAGTAAAATATAAGAGGTTAAGCGTAAAGCGTAGCCATGGACGGCGAAGCGCAGGCCCTCTAAACATGGACGTTTAGGGGGCTGAAAAGCTTAACCTCTTATAGTTTACAAAAACCTCTAGCCTACAATATTACTTTTATGAGACAGTCCCTTTTACATATTAATTCTTGTTCATGTTTTTAATCAATTCTTGTTCTTTTAAATCTTCCATTTCATCTTTGCTTTTTTGATTTACTTCTTTTTTAAATTTATTAGTTTTAATAAGTTCTTTTAAATCTTTAGAATCTATAGTTAGTTTTTCATTTTTATTAAAGTTCTCATTATAGTATTTTTTAGATACGTTAGAAGTACTATTGGAACTTTTGTCATTTTCAACTTTAAATTTACCTTTATATAATCCGACAGTTCTATAAACATTCTCATATCCTGGAACTTCTATTTTTACTAAGCAACATAATATATTTTCATTTTTATTAACGAGTGGATCGATATCACCCAAATCATTTTGGAATAACAAAATTTCATCTTTTTCATTAATTAAAGCATCACTATCACGTAATAAATCAATAACTTTGATTTTTGATAAATAGTAAGTTTGGTCTTTATAATTAAATGATTCAGGGTTCTCCAAAACTTTTGCTTCTAATATCACTGGTGACTGTTCTAGTAATTCTTCAAAGGATGATGGCGTTTCTGCTAATTCAACATCAACAACAGAATTATCTTTATCAATTTTATTGCTACACCCGCATAAACTTAAAATAATTATCAATAAAATTATTATTTTTTTCATTGTCTTACCTCCTAGTATAAATCTATAATACCTGCTTTATCACCTTCACCTAAATAGGTTTGTGAAATGTCTTAATAAGCTTTTAATCATAATTGAGCATAAAAAAAGTTGAGCTTCATCTCATACAATATAATGTATTCTGCTATCAGCCATTGATATAATGGACTCATACATATTGTACAAGAAGTTCAACCGTTTTTATACCTTTTTTTATGTTGCAGAAAAGTTCTGTAATTAAGAATAATGAAACTTTCCCTTCGCACTTAAACTTACCTTGAGAAGACGCGATGAAATCGCTTTTTTGGATTCTGATTTATTCTATATGAAACTTACCTAATAGATGGATAATATCCATTTCTTTTAGAAGTACATCATCAAGATTTAAATCAAAGGAGTTACTGATACAAGCTAGGTAATAGAGGCAACTACCCATATCTTTTTCAATACGATCTCTACATGCGTCACACAATTCTCCAGAAATATGGTGGGGGTCAAGTAGTTTTATCATATCTAAGTTGATGTCATCATGATAGGAATATAGCTTGTTATTTGCATTGATCTCTATACAGCCACAGTAAGTACATGCTCGAATAATACTTTTATTCACTTTGGCGGCAGCTTCTTGGAGTTTAGCTAATTGTTCAAGTATGTTTTTGTTGAAGTAATCATTTTCTTTTACAGTACATTGAAATTCGTCTGTAATAGTATGACCTGGATCTGACACGTCATCACCCCTCTTAACATTATATTACTATATTACCATAATTTTACAAAAAACAAAAGAACTATTATAAAAAAATAACGGAGAATGTTTTCGTGAAATAGGTAGATGTTATAGTTTAATGGTTAAGAAAACATAAGGTTATTGTAATTATTTTACGAAAAAGTATTGACAAAGCACAAAAAATCAGTAATATTATGTATATAGTGCAAACGGTTGCTCTAACAAGTATTAGTAAGCAACTGTTACTTTATTTGTTTTAACTTAAACGATTAAGTGATTCATTTAAGGTGTTGTGCATGATTTAAAAAGTATTAAAGATAGAGGGGGAATACTCTTTAGCTAAGCAACAAAGTTTTGTATCAAATGTTTGAAACTAAGAAATTACAATCAAGGAGGAAAGATGATGAAAAAAATGAGAAAAATTTTATCTTTATTATTAACTTTTATGGTGGTTGTAGGTTTATTTGTTGGATGTGGCGATAAAGCTAAGAAAAAAGATGAAGCGACCACAAATAGCTCAGCAAATGGTAGCGTTTCAGAGACAGATGGAAATACTGAGGGAAAAGCTTCAGGTGTAAAGGCAACTATCAATGTACAAGTAGAAAAGAAATGGCTTTTGTATTATCAAGCTGCAGCAGAAAGAGTTTTAGCAAAGAATCCAGATTCAACCATTGATTTTATTCAAACAGGTTCTTTCGATCATTTAGATGTGCTGGATTCTACAGATGTTACAAATGAAGATATTGCAGATGTATTTGCTATACCTGCAGACAGAATTTATGGATTAACGCAAAATGAAGTTTTAGCTGAAATAGATGCTAAAAGCATGGCAGCTCATGTAGGCGACTTTGATAATTATGACGCAGGTCTTGGGGGGAATTTCAAAATAGACGGACATTATTTAGCATTCCCGATGAATATAGAAACATTAATTAACTTTGCCAATAAAGCAAATGCAGAAACTAATGGCATCGACTTGTCAAGTACCATTGAGTTTACAGAGCTTAAGTATCAAGATATGCTCGTGCCTGTATTTAATGCGTGGTTTGGTGTTGCCATGACAAACGCAGCTGGTATTGAGCTTCTTGGAATGGATGAAGCTGGTGGGTTATTTACAGATATGACAAAAGATTTTTCAGAACTTTCACAAGCAAAACAAGATGTATTTACAGCATTGTTTAATTATTGGAAAGCACATGATGAAGCGGGTACAGATCTATGGGATAAAGATGCTACCTGGGGATACATGGATGCAGAGTTTACGACAGGTGGTAAGAACGCTGTTCGTTTAGAAGGTCCATGGTCAGCAAATGGATTATCAGAGAAAGCAAGTAATGGTGATGAACTTGAGATCTTCCCAATCAATCAAGTGACAATTAATGGAAACCCATTAGCTCACTGGAAAGGTGGATGGGGACTTGGTGTTAATGCTCGAATTGAAGATGATAAAGACAAGATGTTACTTGCACAAGCAATGATTGAAGAACTCGTTAATACAGAATTTGCTGTTGACCTCTTCAAAGCTACTGGTAAGATTTTAGAAAATGTTGATCCAGCTGTATATGAAGCATCTGACTTATCAGATATGGATAAAAAAATAGTAGCCGCTGTTATTGAATCCTATCAAGATGCACCAGCTAGACCATTGTTTACAGAATGGGGATCCGTTTGGGAGACTTGGGAAAATGGATTATTATCATGGTCAGCGGTTAAACCAGCAACTGTCCAAGAAGCTTATGCAGAGGTAAAAGCCTCATTTGAAGCAATGATGACAAATTTCCAATAAGAAAGTTATACTTACTATTTTCTTTGAAATCTTTTACGTGACGAAGGCACTTTAATTCTAGAAGTAATAGATTATCAATGATACATAATTGAAGAGGGGTGAGCGATTATCCCCTCTTTTCAAATTCTTTATATAATAGAATAAAATAAATCCACACAAGAGGTGGTGACGTATTGAAAGGTTATACCCGATTACCTAAGAAACATTTGTATTTGATACTTGGAGCGGTAGGGGTTTTGATTTTTATACTCTCATTAGAGGTCATGATGAAGGTAAAAGATGTAAGCATGTACAGAAACTGGTTACGTGAATATGATGTACATAATATGATGCGAACAATGACGGATTCAGAATCATTCGATGTCTATTTAACGGTTAATCTATCCCTTTACTTTCAGAAAATCATCATTCCAATCGGTTTAAGTATTCATACTTACTTTTCTTATATTAAGCTAAGGCTCAATAAATTATTTGTTTTTATATGGACAGTATTACTCTTTGGATCGGCAGCATATACGCTAATAGGATTTGATTATCGGACGATATTTCCATATGGCTATATAATATTATACAGTATCGTTATATTCACAGTTCTATCCTTATTGACGGTTATAGAAAATAGTGAAAATTTCTGAAAGGCGGTATCAACTTGAGAAGAATTAACGCATTCTTATATGATGACATTGGCAATGCCTATGAAAGAAAAAATAGTTATCTAAAAGAACTTGCCACTTTATACACTCAGTATGAGAAGGGGAAGGACAAAAGCGTTTTAAGTAAAATAAGGACATTAAAACAAAATAAAAAGCAACATCCTTACAACATTGAGTTAGATAAATTTATAAAAAAAGAAAAAATGTTTAATCGTAAACTTAAGATAAAGAAGAAAGACTTTGCACAAAAATTACCTCAAAGTTTTTCTTTTGGGATGAGAAAATTAAAAATACAATTATTTATTGCTGAACACAAAAACGAGTTTTATAAAGCTTATCATGATATGAGCTATGAAGCAGCATATGCATATGAAAAGTCCAAAATTGAAATGCAACAATTACCTTCAATCATTCAACATCTTAAAGAAAATGAAAATAAGCTTAAAGTGGCTTTGGATGAAAAAAAACATATTGATCCTAATCAGGAAGCCAAAGCAAGAGTTGAGCTGAAACAAATAAAAAAAGAACAAAAAGAAATTTTAAAAGAAAATATAAAACGACTAAAAATCAAAAGAAAACAAAGGCAGATTTCTAAAAAAGCTTTAGAGGATGGTATAAACGAATTAAAAATACAGTGTAAAGAAGCTATTCATCTAAAATCGTATGAGTTACCTCATAAAAGTAATAAAGAATGTATTAAGAATAGAAGATATGAAATTAGACATCATGCAAAAAGAAAAAGAAATGTGTTGAGTGCAAATATTGCTGATTTAAGAAGAAAAACACCAACAGAGATTGAAAGAACAATGCCTTTAAATGGTCCTTTGACATTTTTACTACCTGGTGTTGGGCAATTACTTAATAAACAATATGTAAAAGCTATTCTATTTTTACTTATCAGTTTTTTTGTCTATGCAATTGCTATTCCTTATGCATTAGGTTTTGGGAATTATCAAGGTGAGGGTATTGCGGGACTCGCTACACTTGCTGAAGGTGGCAAAAAGCTAGACAAATCTTTAATCTTTATGATTGAAGGTATTATAGCATTGTTTTTATCGATTATTGCAATTATCTTGTTGTACATGTCTTTTCTGGATGTTTACAGGGTAGAGCGAGATAAAATTAAAGGTATACGTCCAAAAAATTGGTTTGAAATTAAAACTAGTGTTTTAGAAGATGGATTTCCTTATATGGTTTCTCTACCAGCGTTATTTGTAACCATCTTTATTGTTTTAGTTCCAATTATGACGGCTATATTGCTTTCATTAACAAGTATGGATCCAAAACACCAATCAAAATTCACATGGGTTGGTTTTGAAAATTATAAAATGATAGCTCTAGGTGAGGGGATTGCTGGAAAAGCATTTTGGCTCATTCTAGGTTGGACAATTGTCTGGACACTTGCAGCAACAACATTAGCTATTTTATTAGGGTTTTTCTTAGCTATTCTTGTTAATAATGAAAGAATTAAAGGTAAAGTAATTTTTAGATCGGTTTATCTATTACCTTGGGCTGTACCATCATTTATTACAGTTATGTTCTTTAGTATTATGTTTTCTCCTAATGGGGCTTTAACTGAAATAATTTCTTCTATTTTTGGACAGCAAATTGTTGTTAAAAATAATCCCAATTTGTCACGATTAACCTTGATCCTCATACAAGGGTGGCTAGGGAGTTCCTATGTATTCCTATTATCGACAGGGGTTTTGCAATCCATACCTGGAGATTTGTATGAAGCAGCTCAAATTGATGGGGCAACGGCTTGGCAAAAATTAAAGCGTATTACGTTACCTATTGTACTTTTCCAAACAGCACCATTGCTCGTTGGACAGTATACATTTAATTTTAATAATTTTTCAACGGTTTATCTATTTAATACAGGGGGACCGTTTAATCCAACCAAGTACGGTAATCTGGCTGGAACCACGGACTTGCTTATTTCATACATATTTAAATTAACCACGGAAAAACAATATCAGGCTATTGGAGCAGCTATAACAGTTGTCATATCATTAGGACTTATGTTATTTGCATTTATTGGTTTCAAAAACTCTAAAGCATTTAGAGAGGAGAAATTATAATGGGTATGTTTAAGAAAAAAAGTGACTTATATCTTTCGGATAAACAACCGCTAACGGTAACGGGTAAAATTGGGTTAGTGATGTCTTATATGGCTTTACTCTTTTGGTGTTTGGCGATCCTATGGCCCTTATATCAGATGGTTGTTTCAGCGTTTAATGGTTACCAGACTCAGTATCTTATTCTGAATCGTAAATTTATATTTTCTATCAAACATTTTCAGTATTTATTTGAGGAAACCTTGTATCTAAAATGGGTATCAAATACGATTTTTATTGCTATTTCAACGGCTATTTTATCATTGGCCATGGTCTCATTTACAGGATTTGCATATTCAAGGTATCGCTTTAAAGGTAGAAAAGCTTCTTTGATGGCAATTATGCTTATACAAACCATACCAACTTTTGCAGGTATTACGGCGTATTTTACCATGCATTCCATTATTTCAGATGTTATACCACCTTTTTCAAGGCAGATGATGTTAATACTTATATATTCGGCTGGGGGTATCGCTGGAAATACATTTATTCTTAAGGGCTATCTGGATTCTATATCCACAGAGTTAGATGATGCAGCAAAGATTGACGGGTGTTCAAGTATGAAGGTATATCGACTAATTATCATGCCAATTGCAAGACCCATGTTAGCCATCATTGCCTTGTGGTCATTTATTGGTCCATTTATGGATTATTTATTGCCAAAAGTATTGTTGACAAAACCTGAATCATATACCCTTGCAGCTGGTTTATTTACACTCATTAATGATTTTCGTACACTGAATCAGCCAGCATTTGCAGCAGGTGGTTTATTAACAGCCATACCCATTGTTATTATGTTTATATTGTTGCAAAAGCAATTAGTATCAGGCTTATCAAAAGGGTCTGTAAAAGGTTAAGTGAACTTGTTTAGATTAAAATGTATACGTAATAAAAGTTTCTTTATGGATGTTCAAAATAATTTAACACCGAATGATAGGACTAGGAGGCAATATGAAAGTTAAATTTAAAAACATTGGTAAAAAGTATGAAGGTCGAGAGGAATTTACATTAAGAAATATAAATTTAGACATTGAAGATAAAGACTTTTGCGTTATTTTGGGACCATCTGGTTGTGGTAAAACCACATTACTGAGGATGATCGCTGGTTTAAATTCAATAACAGAAGGTGATCTTTTGTTTAATGATATGCGTGTCAATAAAGTTGCTTCAAAAGATCGTGATATAGCAATGGTTTTTCAATCTTATGCACTATACCCACATATGACCGTTTATGAAAATATGGCATTCTCATTAGCTATGAGAAAAGAAAGAAAAAAAATTATCCATGACAGGGTGATGGAAGCAGCTGAAGTGCTTCAAATAAAAGAGTATTTATACTCTAAGCCATCAGATATTTCAGGTGGTCAAAGACAACGTGTTGCCTTAGGACGCGCCATGGTTAGAAAGCCAAAAGTATTTTTAATGGATGAACCTCTATCCAATCTGGATGCAAAACTTAGAGAACATATGCGGGTAGAGCTAGTTCGTTTGCATAAATCGTTAGAGACAACAAGCATATATGTCACTCATGACCAGACAGAAGCAATGACTATGGCAACAAAAATTGTACTGATGAATGATGGTAAAATTCAGCAATCAGGTAAGCCAGAAGCATTTTATAATCGGCCTCATAACATATTTGTGGCGAAGTTTATTGGTTCCCCAACCATGAACCTTATTCAAGGAAAGATGCAAAATGGTAAATTTGTGTCAGATGATGATACCATTGCACTAACACCTAGAGATGAGGATTTAACGTTTCTTAAGCTTTATGACAATAAATCAGTTACAATGGGGGTTAGACCTGAACGATTCGTTAGCGGCGACAAAAGCCCTGATAAATTTGATTGTGTTATTGATGTGGTTGAAATGCTTGGTAAAGAAAAAATACTGTATGCTAAAACAAAAAGTAATAAAGACCTCATCATTTCTACACCAGGGCATTATGAATATAATGAGAACGAACATCATACCTTTGGCTTTGATTTATCTGCAATACATTTCTTTGATACGAAGACAGAGATTAGAATCAATTAGATTAGCTAGTAAAATGACTATCTTTTTAGCGTTCAATAAGACATCGATATAGGGATGAATGACATAATAATAATGAATTATATGGGATATTCACCTTATAAAATCAATGTAAACATATTTATAATTGACAATCAACAGGAGGGAAAATACAGTGAATTTAGCAGCAATCTACCATGAAGCAAAAAGTAAATACGCTTATGCCTATGATAAAGAAACAGTTCATGTAAGGATACGAACAGGTAAAGATGAAGTGAATGACGTAAAATTAATATACGGCGATCCATTTCATTTTGGACCTAAAAGTGATCAAGAAGATAGTTACGAATGGAAAGTTGAAGACACATTAGGCATACCTATGCTAAAAGAATATTCAACAGGTATGCATGATTACTGGTTTTGCGAAATTAAACCAAAGTGGAAACGTGCAAAATATGCCTTTTTAATTAAAAATCAACAGACGCAAGTTATTTTTGGAAGTAGAGAAATCATTGATTTACATATGGATAATGAAAAAATATATGAGTTATCCAACTTTTTTAATTTTCCATATGTTAATCATGAAGATATTTATGAGGCACCAGAATGGGTTGAAGACACCATATGGTATCAAATTTTTCCTGAAAGATTTTCTAATGGTGACAAAGCTTTGGATGAGGAGCATGTACTAAAATGGGGGAGCACGGAGGATGTTTCTAATGATATGTTTTTTGGAGGGGATATAAGAGGCGTTATTAATCAGTTGGATTATATACAAGATTTAGGATTTACGGGTATTTATTTCACACCTATTTTCCAATCACCATCTAGTCACAAATATGATACAGAGGATTATTACTTAATAGACCCTCATTTTGGAACTAATGAAACCTTTAAAGAACTGGTACAGGAGGCACATAAACGTGGGATACGCATCATGCTTGATGCTGTATTTAATCACTGTGGATGGCAACATCCTTTTTGGCAGGATGTGATTAAAAATGGTAAAGAATCCAAATACTATGACTGCTTTTTTATAGAGGGTGATTCAGCTGTTAATTTTCCTTTGGATGATAACAATCACCCAGATATTAAGAATATGACCTACGATGATATGATTAACCTTAATTATGCTACCTTTGCTTTTACGCCTTTTATGCCTAAATGGAATACAGATAATGATAAGGTAAAAGAATACTTAATAGGAGCTGCCAAATATTGGATAGAGGAATACGATATTGATGGATGGCGATTAGACGTATCCAATGAAGTATCGCATCAATTTTGGAGAGAATTTCGAAAGGAAATAAAAGGGCTAAAAAAAGACGTTGTTATTATAGGAGAAAACTGGGATGAAGCCTTTCCATGGTTACATTCAGGACAATTCGATTCCACTATGAATTATGATTTACTTATGCCTATTTGGTCGTTTTTTAAAGAAAATACGCCGGACAACGAACATACAAGTCCATCTAACTTTATAGAGTCGGTTAATAAGGTGTTGACCACGTATCCTAAAAATATTTTAAAGAATATGTTTAATTTAGTTGATTGTCATGATACAAAGAGGATACTAACAGTTTGTAACAACAATATTAAGCGAACAATGCTGGCATTCTTATTCCAATTTACTTTTCCAGGGACGCCAAGTATCTACTATGGAAGTGAAGTTGGATTAGATGGAGGACATGACCCACTTAATCGAAAATGTATGATCTGGGAAAAGGATGAACAGAATAATGCCATTAAAAATCATATTAAAACATTAATTGACCTTAGAAAAGAGTATAAAGCCTTTAATAGCACAGAGCTTAGGTGGCTTGATTACGATGATGAAAAAGAGTATCTTATTTATAAAAAAGTAAACCATGACCAAGACATATTTGTTTTTATTAATAATAATAACGGGGAGCTTTTTATACCATTACCTGAAGAACTTATCAATAAAAGTGTACAGGATGTCTATAATAAAAAAGAGTTGAATCTTTCTCATGGTGTTATGCTAGAAGGAAATGATTTCTTAATAATAAGTGCACCCTAAAACTTAGTTGTGTTCTAATTATTATATAGTATATAATATAAGAAAAACATACTGGGGGATATAATGAAAAAGATTACACTAAAGGATATTGCCAACAAAGCTGGTGTATCAGTAGCAACCGTTTCATATGTTTTGAATAATAAAACCAATCAAAAAATAAGTGTTAAGACTAGGGAACGGATATTAGGAGTAGCCTACGAACTAAATTACATACCTAATATAGCTGCAAGAACCCTTGTGATTAATAAGTCCTCACTTGTAGGCATTATTATCGTAACGAGTGAGCATGAAAGACCTTGGCAGAAATTCTTATATACAGATTTTATTCATGAACTACAAAAAATCATGAGTAAACATAATTATGATATTGTAATAAGTTCCACCAGTGTTTTGAAACCACAAATTGATATTATATCAAAAAGAGAGTTAGAAGGTGTATTCTTACTTGACGTAAGGGGAGATATGTTTTATAAATTATCAACTAAAATATCAGCACCGTTAATCGTGGTTGATAGCTTAATTGACGATAGTTATTTTTATAAAGTAACATGGAATTTTATTAAAGCAATCGATTATATTAAGAAAGATTGTGAAGACGAAGACTTATTTTTAGTTACCCATAAGTTTAATAATGATAAGCTTATGGCCTCTATTAAAGCAGGTTTTAAAAGGGAATATATTTATGAAATGGAGTCTATCGAAGGTTTAAAAGATTTCTTGGAAAAAAATAAAGATAGAAAAGGTATTGTTATTAATGAATATATTGGGGCTATAGCATCCAGATTCATTGATTGTGATCATATATATGTTATCTCTATATGTGGAAGTGACTATTTACTGGAAGATTGTGTGAAAACTGTTGTATTTAGTAATAAAAGAAAAGCAAAAACGGCAGCCAATGAGTTATTCAAATTAATTGGAGAGCAATATGATGCCAATGATTATATTTATGTTAATCATAATAAGGTATAATAAAAACACCCTAGATTTTCATACAGTCTAGGGTGTTTATTGTTATCTATAGTGCTAAAAATTTCTCAATATCTTCTTTTATAATTTCGAGAGAACTTCTCCAGAATTCTGGATCGTGAGCGTCAATATCCATGATAGCAAGAACGTCTTTTACGTTATGCTTACCTGTTGCAGCAAGAAGTGCATCGTACTTAGGTATAAACGCTTCACCTATTTCTAAATACTTCGCATAGAGACCTTTTGCAAAAAGGAGACCAAAGGCATATGGGAAATTATAGAAGTTAGCATCGAAATAGTAATAATGAGGTTTACATGCCCACATATAAGGGTGTAGACAGTCATGGTCAAGACCATCACCATAAGCTTCCTTTTGAGCATTCATCATAATTTCTTTTAATTCATCCACAGATAGAGAAGCTTCTTTTCTACGGTTAAATAATTCTGTTTCAAATAAGTAACGGCTATAGATATCAACGATGGTTTGATTAGATCCCATAATGTCGGTTTCTAGTATAACGAGGGCTTCATCATCAGAAGCATCTTTTATAGCAGCATTCGTTACAATTGTTTCACAGAAGATAGAAGCTGTTTCTGCAATTGGCATAGGATAATCACTATTTAAACCTGTTTCATTATTTAAACAATCGCCATGGTAGCCATGACCAAGTTCGTGTGCCAAGGTTGTAACATCATTAAGACTACCAGAGAAGTTAGCCATGATACGGCTTTCTTTAATCATATGGAGGTTATTACAATACGCTCCACCAACTTTCCCAGCACGAGGTTCTGCGTCAATCCACTGATTGTCAAATGCTTGATTTGCAAAATCTCCAAGTTTCTGACTAAAAGAAGAGAAGTTATCGACAATAAAGTCTTTTGCTTCTTCAAAACTATATCTTAAGTCTACATTACCAACAGGTGCAAATAGATCATAGAATGGAAGACCTTTTTCATAGCCTAACATGTTAGCTTTTTTATTAAGGTACTTATGGAAATAAGGTAAATACTCTTTAATAGCTGTCATCATAGCATCCAATGTTTCTTGATCCATTCGAGAGTTGACAAGCGTCATCTCAAGTGGTGATGTATAGCCACGTTTTTTAGCTATGGTAATCACTTCACCTTTAATACCGTTTAAACAAGCCGCTGATGATTGGTCTATTTTTCCATAAGCTTTTAGTTCGGCTTCATAAGCTTTTTTCTTTTTTCATCAGATGGGTCATATGCATAATTACGAATAACAGGAAGTGGTAATTTTTCGTCTTCATAATCCACTAAGAGTGAAGAGGTTACTGTATCTTGTAATTTTGACCATGCATTAGAACCTGTATTTTGCATCTGAGCGATTAATTCTTCTTCTTGGTCACTAAGTAGATATTGCGCAAGTTTCTTTTGATCTTCTAGAACAAATCTATGTTCTTCTAATATGTCAGAAGATGCAATAATACCATCTAATGCATCTAAACCATTTAACCACTTCTTGAATTTTGCTTCAATCATGGTTAACTGTGGCATATAACTTTCGACTTTCTCAATTTGCTTCAGTGCTGTCATATTCTTCGTGTCAACACTATAAATTAAATATCCATAGCTATAAAGTTTATCTGTAAGTCCTTGAATCCTAGTATACATTTCTACGTGCTTCTCCAGCTTTTCTTTTGCATCTTCAGTAGATGTAAAAGCTGAATCCATAAAATTGTTCATGCCTTGAATAAGTTTTGGTAATAATTCAAAATCATTTTTCAAAGCTTCACAATCAAATGACGTGTAGAGCTTATCTAGATTCCATCTCATGTCCATGGTATAACCTCCTAATTATTTATTTCCAATAAAAATGGGTATTTCATAATCGAATATAATGAGTACATATTATTATCAAAATTGTGATAATTGTTATGTAATAAAATGTTATCATTGCAGTAATAGGCACTCTTTAGTATAATGATTATGATATAAACTTATGCATTTATTGGTAATTCATTCTTAATTATAATATCTAACTTTATACATTGCAATACAAGATTGAACGGGAAGAAGAAAAATAAGGTGAAAAGAGGTCTTTACCATATAAAACAAAGGAGGAATGTAAGATGCCATGGTGTCCAAAGTGTAGATGTGAATATGAAGATGGGGTTATGCGCTGTGCAGATTGTGACGTGGAGTTGGTTACACGTGAGGAAGATATTGTTGATTGGCAATTATTAGTTAAGGCAAAACGACAAGAAGATGTAGATGAGGTAATGGAATACCTTAAGTATTCGGGTATGGAAAAAGTGATGTATGAGGCCATGGAGGATGAAGAGACAGAGGAATCCTTAATTGCCATCTACGTGATAGCAAAGGATATGGAAAAAGCACGAAAATATTTACAAGGTTATATGATTAATAAGGCAGCTGAGAAACAAGAAGCTGAGGCAGAGTTAGAAGAAGAGGAAGAAGACGAGCCTATTAATGAGTACGAAACAGAAAACTTCCAAGATGATACACTTGTTAAAGACCTAAAATCCAGCACGTATACATTTGGTATTGTTGGTGTGGCTCTACTTGTAGTGAGTGTTTTAACGTTTATGGAGATTATTACGATTAGCTTTAGTGATCGTTATTTATTCTCAGGACTTATGTTTGTGATTGCTATTGCCTTCATAGGCATTGCTATTAATAGCGGAAAACGTATTAACTCAGAGGCAGCACATATGACTAATCGTGATCGTAGTATCTCAGATATGCTAACATGGTTTGAAGACAAGTATGATATAAAAAGTTATCTAGTACAAGCAGATTGGTATGAAGACGGCATGGATGAAGGTGCTATCTACTATAAGATGATGGATCAATTAAAAGATAATCTGGCTAAACAGTTTCCAGATAAAGATCAAAAGATAGTTAATTCTGCAGCAGAAATCATATTTGAAAAGATGATGAGTTAAGGAAAAGGGGCTAGTAATAGCCCTTTTACTAATTAGTTTTTTAATAACGATAGATAATGGGGGATATTATGAAATTTCAGTGGAAATATGGAGTGGCTTTTATTACCTTATTAGTGGCTGAGGTTTTAATTGCACTTTTTATACATGATACATTCATTAGACCTTATATAGGGGATATATTAGTTGTTATATTAATGTATACACTGATAAGAAGCTTTACAGAGAAACCGACTAGATATCTACCCATTTATTTGTTTCTATTTGCTGGTGGGGTTGAATTATTACAATATTTTAAGTGGGTTGAGATACTTGGGCTTCACAAGAATCAGGTCATGGGGATAATCATGGGTACAACATTTGATATGAAGGATATCGGGTGTTATTTTATAGCAACAATTTTATTGTTGATTTGGGAAAGCTCACAATCCAAAAAAATGGCTACTAAGTAGCCTATTTTTTAGTAAATCCAATATTCAAGTAACTCCAATTCGTATCCAGATTGATTAATTTCTTTAAACTCTTTTATGAACTTACCCCCGTTGGCTTCTGGAATACGTTTGCTTGCGAAATTTCGCTTATCTACAGGGTACTTTAAGTGATCGAACGTGAGGTTTTCTTTTGCCCATTTGATAACAGCAGTTATTGCTTCTAGTCCATAACCATGACCGTGAGAAGGCTTCTTAATCCAGATACCTAATTCAGGATCATCATCACCTATATGATGACATCCACAACAGCCAATAAATTCTCCAGTTGATTTGTCTAAGATAACCATTTGAAGGTTAGTGCCATCATCAAGCCCTTTTATAGAACTTTCTATGAAAGTATTAACGGATTGAAGATTTTCCGATGGCTTTGGATACATATAGGTTGTAACTTCTGCTGTGAAATGGTCGAATATATCTTGAGCATAATCCATTGTGATAGGAATGAGTCGTAACCTTTCAGAACATATTTCTACACCATTTAGATCCATCATACCACTCCATTCTTTTCAACTCTATTTTTATAGAGGAAAATATTTTTATTAACTATCATAGCAGAGTAGTGCCATAAAAGCAATAAAAACTTCTTGACTCTACCATGATGTCAGAGAGTATGATAGAGAAGTAATTGGAATTGCAGAAGGAGATAATATGTTTAAAATAGAGTGGCTAATTTAGCAAACTACACGAATATTAGGAGGAAAACAAAATGAAACATGAATGGAGAAAAAAAGAAAAAACGCTTTATCTGCCAAAAAATGAACCAACATTTATTGATGTGCCAGAGTTTAAGTATATTTCAATTAAAGGTAAGGGAAATCCATCTGGTGATTTCTTCACTAAGTGCATTCAAACACTGTACAGTGTTGCATATGGTATTCGCATGTCCTATAAATGGGATACGCCCCCTAAAAATTATTTTGAGTATACCGTATATCCCCTGGAAGGTATCTGGGCTTTAATTGATCCTTCCAAATATGTGAAGAACCAATTAGATAAGAATAACTTGAAATTTGAGTTAATGATACGACAACCTGAGTTTGTTGATGAAGCATTATTTAATCAAGTGATTGAACTGATTGAGAAGAAAAAACCAAACCCATTGTTGTCTCATGTAGCTTTTAAGACTTTTACCGAAGGAGCATGTATTCAAATGTTACATGTAGGTAGTTTCGATTCAGAGCAAGCCTCCTTTGACATTATGGAATCTTATTGCGAAGAAATTGGATATGAACGATTGAGTAAAGTCCATAGAGAGATTTATTTGTCTGATCCTAAAAAAACAGAGCCCGAGAAAATGAAAACGGTATTACGGTTTAGTGTCGTAAAATAGAGTATACAGAATGGAGTTACCTTGATAAATAGATTAAATCATATCGAGATAACTCCATTTTTATGTTGAATCATATAGCAAGAGGTGCTTTCATACACCCCTTGTACTATTTTAATATCATCCTGCTAATTTATTTACAAGCAAAACATCTTTCGCGTATAACCATGCTTTTTCTATAATACAATAGATAAGTATAAAACAAATATAAAAAATTATTTCCAAGTGTTCTACATAATTGTTATACTATAAATAACAGAACTAATATTTTTGAAATGATGTGTAAGGGAGAAATATTTTTATTTTGCAAAGGAGTATATACAATATGAAAAAAATACTATCCATATGGATATGTCTTATACTGAGCTTAAGCATAACCTCATTTAGCTATGCTGATGAGTCTATACAAACTTATGAAGATTATGCCAAGAAATTAGAGAAGATTGGGATTTTTTACAGCGCCGACTATGGTTATCAGTTGGACCGTCAATCAACAAGGCTTGAGGTAGCGACACTGCTCGTTCGTCTCTTAGGCGTAGAAGATCTGGTTAAAGAGAAAGAATATAATCATGTTTTTATAGATGTACCTAAGTGGGCGAGTAACACCGTTGGGTACTTATACCATAATCGATATATTCGAGGTATTAACCATAACCAATTTGGTAGTCAACAACCTATGGATGTACAAGACTTCGCTACATTGATTTTGCGGGTTCTTGGTTATAATGATGTAAAGGGAGATTTTGATTATGGATTAGCATTAGATATACTCTTGAAAAAAGATATTATTAACAAAGCTCAATATAAGGAACTTCAAGAAGGCCCCATGTTGCGAAAACATGTAGTATGGATAGTATACCATACACTATTAACACCTATTAAAAATACCAATAAAACACTAGCAGAGTTTTTACTAGTAAAAGAAAAGATCACTCTAGACGTTGCAAAAAAGATTGGTATTATTCCAGATGAATATAAGGTAGTTGCATTAAATACACTGCAATACCTAACAAATTATAATCCTTATGATTACCTGAAACTTGAAGTAGTAAATGGATCGCATATTAATGTAACAGGTCAAACAGACAATGACAAACGCCAATGGTTATGGACAAGATTACAGAACAATAAGAATTATGCTTATGATGTGCGAACTAAACTCTTAGATGGACAAATATCCATGAATTTAACGAATGAGATGAAAGATAACCTCTATCAAATAAGCGTATATACCAATATTGAAAAAAACGGTAACTATCATTCTTGGATTAATAACATTGATATGGAGAAAAAGGAAAATAAGTTAAGGTTTCTATTAACACCTGTATACCTTAATAATTACGAAAAGTTCCATTTCGGAAAGCGTGTACTTGATATGGAAACTATATTAGAGCCAAGTTACAGCGTTCAATCAGATGATATAAAAATTATTAAGCTTGCTCAGAATATTACAAGACAATATGACACAGATTACCAAAAAGCCATGGCTATCCATGATTGGGTTGCGAAAAACATATATTATGATATGGATGGATATAATAATGATGTTTATAGCGTAACAGATGCCCTTGGTGTCTTAGAAAGTAAGAAAAGCGTCTGTCAAGGTTATGCATTTTTAACAGCTGCTTTGATGCGTGCAACAGGTATTCCTTGTGCTGTTGTAGTTGGATATGCTCTGGGTATGGGGTCAGATATGCAATGGACACAAGACAATTTTGGCTTAGATGAATCCAATCATGCATGGAATGAAGTTTATATTGATGACAGATGGATTATGATGGATACCACATGGGATTCACGTAATGAGTTTATTAATGGAAAGTTTGTGTATAGGGGGATGAATAGTAGAATATATTTTGATACCACTTTAGAACACTTTTCCACTAAGCATAAAATCATGGAGTATTGTTCTTATTATTAGATGTGTTCAACCAATAGTATGTATTGTATAAGGCGTTTTAAAAGATGTTTTTAAAGCATATTGAACAGGTATTTCTATTGACAGTTGGTATATGATTTGATAAAATTTAGACAATATCTAATAGGGAGTAGCTGTGGCTTAGCCATGAATGAAATCAACATAATGGAGAAATCCTGGTTTCATTCCTTTGAGAAATGGAAAGATGCGAGACTTTTAGATTAGTATACGACAAGTATGCTAGTTTATGGGTCTCTTTTTTATATAAATTGCTACGCTAAATTATATTTTTAGGAGGTTTTTTGATGTTTGAAGGGAAAGAGTATTGGAAAAATTATATGGTAGGTTGGTTTGGTGATGAGTTAATTGATAAGTGGTATGAGCATGTTAGGGTTGAAAGAATCGAGTCAAATAATCAAACAATCAATCTTGAGATTTATGATACAGGAAATAGTGAGGCAACCACACTCATTTTTGCTCACGGTATTGCAGGATATGCAAGAGTTTTATTACCATTCACAATGCCTTTATTTGAATGTGGGTATAACCTAGTCGTACCCGATATGCAGGGATATGGTTATAATGATGGATTAAAAGGTGATTTTGAATGGCTTGCGCATATGCGAAATTTAAAAGATAGTATTGATTATGCAAGAAAAAGATTTAATGGGAAGATAGTGATTGGTGGTGCTAGTATGGGAGGACCATTAGCATATGCTGTTGCATGTGAAAGAGAGGATATAGATGGACTTGTCTGTTGGTGTCTATGGGATTTTAGCGACAGGGAATTTATGTTAAAGGAGACCAATACAAAAGGTTTTACATATGCCTTAATACCTATATTTAAAGCTATCTCAAAGTATTTGAGTAAAGTAAGGATTAAGACATATAGTCTTATTTCCTATGATACACTGACAGGCTCAAAAGCGTTTAATGACTTAATCAAGGATGACCCACAAGCAGGAACGCATATTACACTAAAAGGAGCGGCAAGTCTTGTATTGCAAAGTAAACCATTTATACCCCATGAAAAATTCAATAAAAAAGTACTTGTTCTTCAACCTGAAAAAGATGAAATGACGCCAAAGTATTATACAGAAAAAGTGTATAAAAAACTTGGATCAAAGAATAAAAAATACATAGAGATTAAAGATTCAGCCCATTTTCCTGTAGAAAAAAAATATTACTTACAATGGAAAAAAGAGGTAAATGCTTTTTTAGAATCAGTATAGACGATAGCAGTATTGATTAAAAAGTATTTTTGTTAAGCTAGTTTTCTTGTATAAGCTTTGAGATAGGGTGATTGACTTTTGACAAAGTCAATTCAACGATATCCACAACAATCTCTCTAGGAAGACACCGATTAAGCTCTCTTAAAAGATTATTTCTAAAACCAACAACTTTAAAAGACTGGTTCCCCATCAAAGCTTTAAACCCTGCTCGAGCAACTCTTTCTGGTGAAAGCATGGATTGGAAGATTCGTGCTTTACTTGAACCTTTTGCATTTTCAGTAAAATCTGTTTGAGTAGGACCTGGACATAATGCTGTAACGCCGATACCATAGCGTTTAAATTCATTATGAAGCGCTTCACTAAAATGCAGGATATAGGCTTTTGAAGCAAAGTAAACCGCCATATAAGGACCTGCCTGAAAAGCACTTGTAGAGGATATATTCAAAATTTTCCCATGCCCTCTTGTTGCCATTTCTTTTGAAAAAAGTTTAGTCATATGTGTAACACATTGAATGTTAAGCTGAATTAAATGTAATTCTTTATTTAGGTCTGTTTCTATAAAAGGTCCATAGGTTCCAAACCCAGCATTATTAACTAAAATTTCTACATGGATTTTTTTATTTTGTAATACATCATAGATAGCTTGAACATTCTCCTTTTTTGTCAAATCTCTTTGGATGAGAGAAACGGGAACATGATATTTGTTTTTAATCATATCCCTTGCTTTATAAAGATCAGATCCATCTTTACCAACTAAAATTAATGGATGTCTATTTTCTGCAAACACTTTGGCAAGTTCTAATCCAATACCTTTATTACCACCTGTTATCAAAACATAACCTTTTAACATGAAATCACCCTTAACTATTTATTATAGAGTATTTTTAGTATTATCTGGAGAATTTATTCCAAATTGGGATTAAAATATCACATAGATTTTGAAGTTCCATTGTCGTATATCTAAAATCATCATTCATACATAATCATAAAGAACCGTAACGTTTGATTGGAGAATTATCTCCTTTGACCATGAAATCATGGGTTAATTGACAGAGTAAGGTTCGTATGATATGCTGTAAACGTAGTTTCTTAAGTAGAATATTAAGAATAGAAATGGTGGGATGTTATCCGTTCGCCTTAGTGTTATAGATAGTCACATAACATAAGTAGTCTGGAGAAGATAAAAATTGTTAACTGCATAATTAGGAAAAACTGTTATGTAACAGTTTTATTTATGTACCTAATTATCAGTTAACGGTTTATCTTCTCTCAGGCTACTTTTTTAATACTGTAAAGTAAATAGGATACTACTTAAGAAGCTATATAATATAAGGAATAAAAAGGAGATTATGGATAATGAATATACAAACAATAAAGAAGCTATTACAGGATGTAAAGCCTTATGAAAAAGGGACCCATACTATGTGGACGGACCCCTATATATCTAAGCAATTACTTGCTTATCATCTGAATCCAGATATTGGTGCCGCAAGTCGAAGTGAAGAAGCAATTCATCATACGGTACAATGGATAGTAGAGCAATATAATCATACGACAGGTTCTATCTTAGACCTGGGATGTGGACCCGGTTTATATACCAGTCAATTAGCAGAGAAAGGGTATTGTGTTACAGGGGTCGATTTCTCACAGAATTCTATAGCCTACGCAAAACAATACGCTCATGATCATAGCTTGAAGATACAGTATATCTGTGGGGATTATCTACAAGTAGAGATAGATACCAAGGAAACATATGATATGGTGATGATGATCTATTGTGATTTCGGAGTTCTTGCACCAGTAGAGAGGAAGGCGCTTATTAAACGTATTTATGACTTGCTTAAACCAGGTGGTATTTTTATTTTTGATGCATTGGATGAAGAGGGTGTAAAAGATATGTCTTTTAGCAAGAATTGGCACTGTGACGATGGAGGATTTTGGCAAACAGAACCTTATATGCATCTAACTAATAGCCTACATTATCCAGAACATAAGGCATTGCTTGACGAACATATCGTCATAGACGAAGAGGGAAGTTACAAATTATATCGATTTTGGAATCACTACTTTAATACTCAAGATGTGGAATACATGTTTAGAAAAGAAGGATTTGGAGTCGTTGAAGCATGCCCACAACTTTTAGATGGTAATGGTGCATATAATAATCAACATGTTACTTTTTATAAAGTTTCCAAGTAGGCAGATGAATTGATTATAACGAAAACATCTCATTAAGTTGAAGTAAAGGATAAGATAATTTTTAAAACGGAAGGGGATTAGAGCTTATTGATAAGATATCAAATAAGCCTAATCCTCTTCTAGTATAATTCAACATGCCACTAGGGTTATTAATAAAACTCTTCATGACTTGGTAGTGTTCTGTATCCTCATACTTGATAATGCTATAATCATCTTCAATGCTATAGATTCTTGCATGAGGATAAGCCATAATGATTGGAGAATGAGTAGCTATAATAAATTGTGAGTCATCAAGAACCAATTCATGAAGTCGCCTAAGTAAAGTCATTTGTCGTGTAGGGGATAAGGCTGCTTCAGGCTCGTCTAGAATATAGAGCCCCTTTCCTCCAAACCGGTGAGAAATAAGAGACATAAATGATTCACCATGGGATTGTTGATGAAGAGAAGTACCACCATAAGAATGAATGATGGGTGGGGAAAAACCTCCTTTGTCTAATTCTTCATATTGGAAGCCACATTATAAAAACTCTCCGCTCTGAGAAAATAACCATCTTGAACTTTTCGGACTCCCTTGGTTAAGCGAATGCAATCTGACAAAGTAGAATGGGAATCCATGGTGCTGAAGTTGAAGTTTCGACTACCACCTTCTGGATTGAATCCATAGGCTACGGCAATGGCTTCTAACAACATGAGAATATGGTAATATGCCATAGGTAAGGGATGTAATTCTGTAGTTTCCAAATAGTTAATAACCATAGAGATGGTCGTATCATTTATCTCTTTTAATATGATCCATAAAAGTCTTAGAAGCTACAGATAGAGGAACACTCTTATGGGTGACAATAGCAAGTTGACGTTTGGGAAATGGAGTTTGGAGTTTAAGTGGAAAGATCTTGTCGATAGGTTCTTTTTTAATGCAGTAGTCTGGCACAAGAGAGATACCAATATTGATTTTGGCTAGTTCCACAAGGAGGTCGATACTGGTTAATTCCACTTCAGGTTGGAGATTAAGATGATGTTCCGTGAAGAAAGACTCGGCATATTGACTGGTCGTTGTGTTTTTTTCTAGCATAAGTAGAGGGTAGCTGGATACTTCCTCTAATGATAGTGATGTATCACGCAGGTGCTTAAAGCGTGTGCCAGCTATGAAGATATCGTGAAAAGTGTAAAAGGGTTCTACAGTCATAGTGGCGGTAATGTTTGGGTTGGGTAGATTGGTGATGATGAAGTCTACGGAACCTTGCTTTAGAAGTTGGACACATTTCAGGGAAGTTCGGTTGGTGACTTGGAGATGGATACCGGGGTAGTTTTGGTGAAATTGTTGAAAATAGGGTAGGAGTATATGTTTACAGATGGTATCGCTGGCACCGATGCGTATTTTACCTTGTTGTAGCGAGCGATTGGCTAGGATATTGTTTTCACCGTGATGGATGAGGTGGATGGCAGGTTCAATGTGTTGAAGCAGGAGTGTCCCTTCATGGGTTAGGGTTACTTTTTTGGTGCTTCTATGGAAGAGGGTGGTTTGGAGTTTTTCTTCAAGGATTTTGATGGATTGGCTAACGGCGGACTGGGAGATGTATAGTTTGGCAGAAGCTTTGGAGAAGCTTAGGGTGGTGGCAACGTGGTAGAAGACTTTGTAATGCTCGAAGTTGATATTCATATATTAGCACTCCTTATAAGTTGTATTAGAATTATTAATTTTACTTAATAATGGTAGCATGATATGATGGGATTTGTAAAGAAGAAATTAGTGATAGGTCGTTTAAGTTTTGGTTTTGATTTAGTGCAAGACGGCGTAGATGAGTATATGTCTATAAATCAGTTCATGTCAACTATTTGAAGTCATTCTAAGTTTGCTACAATACTTCTTACTAAACCTTAAGAACTCCCGTTGGTCAGACACTTAAGGTTTTTAACGTAAGAAGTATTTCCGCTCACTAAGAAGGACTAACAAATAGTTGAAAATCACTTATTTACAGACATATACCCATCTACTGGGCTATTGTGGGAGTGGTGGTATATGTTGTGTGGTGGAGGAAAATAAACGATAATGGGGGTTGTGGTGTGGTGTGGTGTCGTGCAAGTGTTTTGGATACTACAGAGTTTATATCATGACGTAGTATGATAGTTAGGTGAACATTATGATGAATAAAAAAGGAATCTTTAAAAGTGATAATAAAAATTAAAAGTAGAGCAATTTGGCTTGAAATATATGATGGTTATTAGAAAAAAATACTTCAGGAGGTACAGAGTGATGGATAGAATTAGGCGTGTGTTTGTGGAGAAGGTTGATGGGTGTGATGTGCAGGCAAGGCAACTGTTGGGGGATTTGAGAGAGCAGTTGGGTCTTGTGAAGTTAGAGGGTGTTAGGATTGTTAATCGTTATGATGTGGCTCATGTAACGGATGAGGCTTATGGTGAGGCATTGCATACGATTTTTTCTGAACCACAGGTGGATAGGGTCAGTGAAGAAGAGATGATTATGGGGGATGATGAGATTGCTTTTGCGGTGGAGTTTTTGCCAGGGCAATATGATCAGACGGCAGATCAGGCGGCTCAGTGTATTCAGATTTTAAATGCGGATATTCGTCCTACTATTCGAGTGGCTAGAGTGATGGTGTTGAAGGGTGAATTGAATCAGGTAGATGTGGATCGTGTGAAAAAATATTGTATTAATCCTGTGGATTCTCGTGAGGCAGCCCTTGAGAAGCCAGAGAGTTTGGAACTGGAATTGGATATACCGGATAGTGTGCATGTTGTGGAAGGGTTTATAGAAATGTCACAGGAAGAGGTTAAGGCGTTATGGGCGAAGCTTTCTCTTGCTATGAGTGAGGATGATTTGTTATTTACTCAGGGTTATTTTGCTAAGGAAGAGAAGCGTAATCCTACCATAACTGAAATCCGTGTGTTGGATACTTATTGGTCGGATCATTGTCGACATACGACTTTTTTAACAGCTATAAAAGAGGTTACTTTTGAAGAAGGTAAATATAATGAGCCAGCTAAGAAAGCATATGATCAGTATCTTGAAGATCGTCAGGTAGTGTTTGGTGAGAAGGCGAAAAGTAAAGATATTTGTTTGATGGATATTGCTTTATTGGCGATGCGTAAGTGTAGAGTTAATGGGTTATTGGATGATCTTGAGGTATCGGAAGAGATTAATGCTTGTAGTATTGTGGTAGATGTTGATGTGGATGGACAAGATGAAGAATGGCTTGTTATGTTCAAAAATGAAACACATAATCACCCCACAGAGATTGAACCTTTTGGTGGAGCGGCTACGTGTCTTGGAGGAGCAATTCGTGATCCATTGTCAGGACGTTCTTATGTCTATCAGGCTATGCGTGTGACAGGTTCAGCAGACCCACGTACATCCCTTAGTGAAACATTACCCGGGAAATTATCTCAGAGAAAAATTGCTAGAGAGAGCTCTCATGGGTACAGTGCATATGGTAACCAGATAGGTCTTGCAACAGGGATGGTTCATGAAATCTATCATCCTAATTATGTGGCTAAACATATGGAAATTGGAGCAGTTATAGCAGCTACGCCAAGGAAGAATGTTATAAGAGAGACATCGGATCCAGGTGATATTATTGTGTTACTTGGTGGTCGAACTGGTCGTGATGGCTGTGGAGGTGCAACAGGGTCTTCGAAGGAACATACGGAGGATTCTATTCATACATGTGGTGCAGAGGTCCAAAAGGGTAATCCACCAACAGAGCGTAAGATACAACGTTTCTTCCGTGATGAGTATGTTAGTCAGATGATTAAGAAGTGTAATGATTTCGGAGCGGGTGGTGTATCGGTTGCTATTGGTGAATTAGCTGATGGATTAATCATTAATCTTGATCAAGTGCCTAAGAAATATGAGGGACTGGATGGGACAGAGCTTGCCATATCAGAGTCTCAAGAGAGAATGGCTGTAGTACTTGATCCAAAGGATGTAGAGGCTTTTATACAGGCTGCTCATGAAGAGAATCTTGAGGCAGTTGTGGTAGCCCATGTGACAGAAGAAAAACGCTTAGTTATGAAGTGGCGTAATCTTGATATTGTGAATGTCAGTCGAGGTTTTCTCGATACTAATGGTGCAACGGCTACAATGGATGTTCATGTGTTAACACCAGACACCCAAGAGGGTTATTTTGATGAGTATGAGAAGAATGAAGTACAATCTTTTGAAAATAGATGGTTAGATAAGATGGGTGAACTTCAGATCGGTTCACAAAAAGGTTTAGTGGAGAAGTTTGATAGTTCTATAGGTGCAGCCAGTGTATTCATGCCATATGGTGGTAAATATCAATTAACGCCTACAGAGTCCATGGTTGCTAAGATTCCACTACTTAGAGGAGATACCCCTACAGGTACCATTATGAGTTATGGTTACAATCCTTACCTTATGTCATGGAGTCCATTCCACGGCTCTGTCTATGCAGTGGTTGAGTCTTTAGCTAAGATTGTAGCTACAGGGGGCGATTATCGTAAGACGCGTTTGACATTCCAAGAGTATTTTAAGCGATTAGGTAAAGAAAAAAGTAGATGGGGCGAGCCATTTAGTGCTTTACTTGGTGCGTATCATGTTCAAGATGTATTAGGTATTCCATCTATTGGAGGGAAGGATAGTATGTCAGGTACATTCGGTGATATTGATGTGCCACCAACATTAGTTTCTTTTGCGGTAAATGTGGTGGATGTAGACCATGTTATTTCACCAGAGCTTAAACAAGCAGGTAGTCAATTGATTTTAGTACCATTGCATCGCGATGCTCATGATTTACCTGATTTTGAACAACTGAAGACGAATTATACGAGGATTAATGAACTCATACAAGGTGGGCAGATTCTATCAGCTCATACGGTATCGGATGGTGGTTTAGTAGAAGCTATTTCTAAGATGGCTATGGGGAACAAGATTGGTGTTCATATTGATGAGACGATAAAAGAAGAGAGTCTATATGTGAAGCAATATGGTAGTATACTAATAGAGATGGATCATGCTCTTGACTATGGCAAGTTATTAGAAAATCTTGATTATGTGCATATTGGTCATACACAATCAGAAGAAGTAATTCAGTACAAAATGACACGTATCCAATTGGATGATGTGATTAACGTCTGGGAGAATGTGTTAGAGAAGGTATACCCAACTAAGACAAAAGAACAAGGTGAAGTGATTCAGCAAGTATATGAGAGTAAAAACGTTCATATATGTAATAGTAAAACAACTAAACCTAAAGTATTTATGCCTGTATTCCCTGGAACGAACTGTGAATATGATACAGCTAAAGCATTTGAGCAAGTGGGAGCAAGCGTTGATATGTTGGTGTTCAAGAATCTAACATCCAAAGATATCAAAGATTCTATTCTTGAAATGACTAAGCGTATAGAAGATAGTCAGATGATCATGATTCCAGGTGGATTTAGTGCTGGGGATGAGCCAGAAGGTTCAGGTAAGTTCATTGCCACTGTATTTCGTAATGAATCTATTAGAGAAGCTGTATTAAATATGCTCTATCAACGTGATGGTTTAATGTTAGGTATCTGTAACGGTTTCCAAGCATTAGTGAAATTAGGGCTTGTACCATATGGAGATATAAGGCAATTAACCAGTGAAGCGCCAACCTTAACCTACAATACCCTTGGTCGACATATTTCATGTATGGCTAATACAAAGATTGTATCTAACAAATCACCATGGTTGACTAATGTTCAAGTTGGCGATGTTCATGCTATACCTGTATCTCATGGTGAAGGACGCTTTATTATAAAGGAAGAATTTGCAAAGCAGTTGTTTAAAAATGGACAAGTGGCGACACAATATGTTGACTTTGGTGGTAACCCAACCATGGATATAAGGTTTAACCCCAATGGTTCTATGTATGCTATTGAAGGGATTACCAGTCCAGATGGTCGTGTCCTTGGTAAGATGGGTCATTCTGAACGTATTGGTAGCAATGTAGCTAAGAATATTATAGGTAAGAAGGATCAGATGATTTTTAAGTCTGGTGTTGAGTATTTTAGTAAGTAACGTGATTTTATTAGCAGGATAAACGTCTATTAATCATAAAAAGTAAATCGTGAAAATCAAGTAAATTGATAATGAAAGTTAACGATATAAGTATAAGAAGAATTAAAAAAAGTGGAAGTCTCAATTTTATTGAGATAACCACTTTTTTCATAGAACTTATGCATGATAGATAGATGATCCCTTGTTGAAAGGTTTAGCCTTTTAATGATTGAATATAATTAATAATGTCTGTATTTGTTTCTTGCTTTAATAAAGCACTTCCAATAAAGGATGCATCTGCACCGGCTTTTTCAATGCGTACAATATCTTCACGAGTAGAAACACCAACACCACAATAGATGGGGTTCTTGAGACCTCTCTCTCGAAGATAAGTCACACATTTTTGAAGTGTTTCATAACCTTCTTTTTCTTCACCACTGGATTTAGATTGAAGATAAACGAAACCATTAGAGTGAAGTGCACTTACAACATTTTTTTCTGGTAAATTAAATGGTACCCAGCATGAAATTTTAATGCCTTCTGAAATCAATAGCTTCTTAATAGATTCGTTCTCAAGGCCAACCATGATTAAATCATAGACATCTAGTTCTTTACATCGCATAATAAATTTTTCAACACCTATAGCCTTAATCGTATGCTCATAAGCTAATAAGATAAGTGGTATATGGGGGTGTTTCTCTTTTAAGGATTTGATGCCATCAAAATACTTATCAAAGTCATCACAGGCATCCAAAGCTGCCTTCATCCTTCCACCAATAAATTCACTATCTAAATAAGCATTATCTGTTGGAATATCCACTTCTAAGAAATCACAACCAGCATCTATATAAATATCAGCCCTATTAATACTTTCGAGAATTGTTGGATAGCCATAAGATAAGTAACCAATAATTTTTACGCTCATGCTACTTCACCTCCATAATAGATTGTGGTTAATAAGGTCTTCATATTGCTTACCCCTGGGATAATAGGGTTGGTTTTGGTACAGCCATCAGCAATTGATAGATTTGCTATAGTATCAAGCATTTCATTAAAAATAGTATCATCCTTAATAACTTCTTTTAATGTTGTTGGAATATCTAATTTCATATTAATTTCTTTAATAGCTTCATATAATGAAGCTTTGCCTAATTTTTTAGCTAGGAAATCATAACGTTCTCTAGCGTTTTCATCCTGCATATTATAATTAATAATATAAGGAAGGATAATAGCATCAGCTAAACCATGTGGAATACCAAATAATCCACCAACAGTATGAGCAATACTATGTACAATACCAAGGGATACATTCGTAAATGCCATACCAGATAGACAAGAAGCAAGCAGCATATTCTCTCTTGCAACTAAATCGTCACCATGGTTGTAAGCTGTAACCAGATTATCCATAATCAACATGACTGCTTTTTCGGCCAAAACATCCGATAACATGTTTGCTCTTATAGAAGCGAAAGCTTCGATAGCATGAGTAAGTGCATCCATACCTGTTGCAGCAGTGAGCTTTGCAGGCATAGTTGCTGTAATATCGGGTTCAAGTAATACTACATCAGGAATCATTTGCATATCACTAGCTCCCGACTTTTTATGTGTAGCCGAGTTCGTAATAACAACAGAACGACTTACTTCACTAGCCGTGCCACTTGTTGTAGGGATAGCGATTATCTTAGCTTTTCCACGAAGTGGTGGCATATTATTATGCTTTCCCTCAAATTTTTCAATAGAGTCAATCTCAGGATATTCATAAATCACCCACATAGCCTTAGCAGCATCCATAGCAGAACCACCACCAACACCAACAATCCAATCGGGATTATATGCGATCATCTTCATAGCACCATCATAAATTGTCTCAAATGATGGATCGGATTCAACATTATCAATAATAATAGACTCAATACCAGCATCTTGTAGATGATTTTGTATCTTAGACATATGCCCACTGGCATACAGATGATCGCCACTTGTTACAATAACAGCCCTTTTTCCAACAATAGTCTTCAAATGTTCTAGAACTCCTTGTCCAAACATTAATTGTTCTCCACCTAATTTCATAGGACGCATCATGTCTATCACTCCTTATTTAACTTTTTTATCAATGTGCTGACTTTTGCAACATCGATGGCTCCACTTGTTTTAAGACTGGATCCAACGATTGCTCCGTCAGCAAAGGTTAGCTGTTCCTTTGCATTATCTGTTGTCATGCCACTACCAATAAAGACAGGCAATGACACTTTACTCTTCACACGTTTAACAGCGTCTAGAGGCGTCTCGCCACCAGTATGTGATCCCGTTACTATAACCCCATCAGCTCCAGAAGCTTGTGCCCACACAGCAGATTCTTCTAGACTAATATTCGGATTTAACATATGGGTATATTTGACTTGAACGTCTGCAATAATCTTGATGTCATCTGCGCCAATAGCTTTTCTATATTTTAGGGCTTCAGCACTACATGCCTCCATAATACCATTAAAGCTCACAACCGTATCCACAAAAACAGGTAAACGTATGAAATCAGCTCGAGCTCCTTTTGCACAAGCAAGAGCACTTTTATAATCACTAAATGCTGCATCGACGCCAATAGGTATATGTGTACGTTCTTTCAGAACAGCAGTTAATGCTGCAAGAGCTGCTGTTTGCTCAATGGTAAGCAGTTGACTAAATGGCATGTCGCCATCATTTTCAACCATAATACCATGTACACCGCCTTCTTCTAGAGCTTTGGCATCATGAATAGCTGCCTCATATATGTTATCCATATTACCATCATAATGAAATGTTCCGGGTAAAGCTTTTAGGTGAACCATACCAATAATAGGCTTTTCAGTTCCGAATAGTGTATTACACCAACTCATGTTCATCATCCTCTCTATCTATGTTTTTGGTCATATAAAACAATGCCGTCAAGAACGACACGTACCAAATCTTCTTCTTCAGCTTTTTGTCTATTATCACCTTTTAAATAGTTTTTTAGGTTTTCTAATACAGTGGTCATGGTAACAACACAACCTTTGATACCCATTAAGCGAGCAAGGGTAAGGATGGTGCTACTTTCCATATCAATACCACTTATACCTAATTTTTTTAGTTCGTTTATGTCGTTTATAATAGGTAATGTTAATTTATTGGATAGTGGAGATTCTCGCATTTGGCTATAGAAACCATCATAGCTGCAAATAATAGAGTTATCATATGTGAAACCATTATTCTCAGCACTTTTATTCATGTGTTGAATCAGCTCAAAATCAGCTACCGCAGGATAAGATTTATTCACATATGTAGATGTTGTACCATCTTCACGCATAGCACCAACAGGGATAATAAATTTCCCTAGTAAATTGTCACGAAGACCCATAATTGTACCGAGTCGAACTGCGATTTCCATGCCACAGGCATACATTTCTTCCATAGCAATAGCGGCCGAAGGTCCACCAATACCCGTTGAACTAATGGTTATTTTAACACCTTTGTATAAACCAGTATACGAGTGATATTCTCTGCTTACAGCAATCTCTTTAACATCATCCATGAAACTTATAATTTTTTCTACTCGCCTTGGGTCACCAGAAAATACTACATATTTACTTATGTCTTTATCAGTTGCTTTAAGATATAATGTTTTTTCCATTTGAGTCAATTCCTCTCTCTCAAATTTAATGATTGAAGTTTACATAATAGCGTTGTTGTAATTTTTTTTCACAAGGGACATTACCCAAACAGCCCATATCTTCTAGAATAAAAGAAGCCACAGTAGCGCCCATTTTTCCACATTCTACATACGACATGTTATGAATTAAACCATATATGAATCCTGCTATATAAGAGTCACCAACTCCCGTTGTATCTACGATTTTATCAGGCTTGGCAACTGGTATTTTTTCTTGGTAAACACCATTTTCATTCTTGTATAATATCATGCTACCTTCTTTACCTTGAGTAATAACTAAACATTTGCAACAACCATTATTGAGCTGATCGCATATGTCATCGAGTCCAAATAAGGTCATAATCTCTTCTTTTTCACCTTCATTCATAAAAATAATACTAGAGGCATTAAGCATATGCTTTAGAGCATCTTTAGAGAATGCATTAAAATCACATTTCATACCAAAAATAATCGGTACGTTTTCGTGAATGCAGGCGTCTGCAAAAGCCATGTTATAATCTAAATTGCCTACGGTAATAACCCCGTATTTTGCCCTTTTAATCATACTGTAGTCAATATGTGTAGGATACTTACTTGCCATAGCACCAGGATAAAATAGAGTGATATGATTCCCCGCACTATTCTCAATTAAGTAGGAGTTGGAGGTCACATCCTCTACAACGACTTCAACACCATCTAAGCAGATATGGACATCTTTCAGAAAATCTTCATAGCCTGAGGATGAAAAGTCATGTCCAACACGCATCATAAGCATTGATTTAATAGATAATTTTGCGCTGGTATAGGCAATGTTTACATTACAACCTCCATAATATACTTTACTATTATCTGCATTTTGAATAATGGATGTTTTACCAACTTCTATTGTGTCTTTGGTCTTAATAATGCGATCTAAACTTGGATAACCTACGGCGATAATATCGATATCTTTAACCATGTAATTCACCACCATCTAATTTGTCATAGAGTGTATCCATTGTTATAACACGTCCTAAATATTTGTGGATGTCTGTTAAGTGAACCTCATTGACAACGTCATCATTAGTTGCTACACATTCTTTTATAACAATGGGGTTGTAATCAAGATGATAAGCGCCTTCAACAGTTGCACGAATACAGCAATTGGTTTTCGTACCACAGATCAGGAGGTTTCTTATATCATGTTCTCGAAGAATGAGGTCAAGGTCTGTTCCATAAAAAGCATTATATCGTCTTTTTTTTACGATATAGTCCGTCTTTTCTTGATAGCTTAGTTCAGGCATAAGCTCTTCACCACCAGAACCTTCTATACAATTAACTCTTCTTCCAGATAGTAATTCTTTATCATATAGATATTTGCGATGATAATGTTGTATAAATATAATAAGCAAGCCTTTTTTTCTACAGAAACGTATAATTTCTCGGATTTTAGGCAAGATTTCCTGATTCTTTGGGTAAAAAACTTTTCCATCTGGATGAGTAAAGTCATACAGCATATCCACTACCACCAAAGCTGTTTTTTTATTCATCTTTAAGCCCCCTATCTAAACGGCCAATCCTTCTTATAACACCAACAATGGAGAGTACAACAACAATAAATATAAAAGGTATCATCTGAATAAATGAGCCAGGAATATTGAGGTTTTGAAGGCGTAATTGGATAGAATCAGCAAAACCAAATAAGAAACTAAATACGTAAGTACCAAGGGTAGTTCCTCTTCCACAAAAGATTGCAGCCAAGGCAATAAATCCACGCCCATTCGTCATGTTTTCTACAAACATGGTAAGATTACCAAGTGATAAATTAATACCCGCCAGTGCGCACAAGGCTGCACTTATATAAACAGTGGAGTATTTAATACGATTAACGTTAATACCAATAGCTTTTGCAGCTTCTTCATTTTCACCAACGGCTCTAACGTACATACCATATTTCGTGTGATTCATAATAAAATAGACACCTATAGCAATCAGGATACTGATATAAACCATAGGGGAGTGGTTATTCATAATAGGACCAATGAAGGGGATTTTATCAAAAAATGTAATATGAATGGGTGATGTACCAACTATTTTAGGATCGGAAAATACACCTCTTCGTCCAAATGCAACCTGTAAAACAAAAGAGGTAAGACCTGCTGCAAAGATATTAACAGCTAAACCTGTAATGATGAAGTTACCTTTTAGTGTAATACCAAATATATTAAAAAGGAGTGCGAAGCACATTGAAGCGAGTACGGCAGCTATTACGGCAGCAAAGATATTACCCGTAGCAAAACTGGTTAGTACGCCGGCAAAAGCTCCAACGAGCATCATACCTTCAAGTGCAATATTTAAGACATTAGCACGATGTGTAAACAATCCACCAAGTGCTGCTAACACAATAGGGGTTGCCATTCTGAATGTAGTGTGTAAGATTGTTTCTAACATACTAACCCCTCACTTTCTTTTGGAATCTAAACTTAAACCTTGACATAAACTGGAATTCAGTATTCAAGTAATCAACAGCTAGAAAGAATATGATTAAACCTTGAATAATACTTATAAGGGATCTTGGAACACCTACCATGAGCTCCATAGTACTTCCGCCATTTTTTAGGATACCAAAAAATAGAGCAGCAATGAGGATACCAATGGGGTTGTTTTTTCCAAGAAGTGCTATGGTCATTCCATCCCATCCATAGCCAGGCGAAAATCCAGCTATAAAACGATGATGTACACCTAATATCTCTCCAGCACCTGCAACACCTGCAAGCATACCACTGATGACCATAATAATGATAGCTTTTTTTTGTGTATTCATGCCAGTGGCTTCAGCAAAACTTATATTTTGACCAATGGCTTTTATCTCAAAACCAAGTTTTGTATATTTAAAGAGATAATAAATTATACCCACTGTAGCAAGGGCAATAATAAAGGCTGCATTGAGCTGGGAAGTCTTCATGAAACGAGGTAGGTAAGCGGTTTTTGCGATAGGGTAGGTAGCTGCATAACCTTCTCCCGAATAAAATACAAAATTGGTTAAGTAATTAGTAAATAAAATAGCGACATAGTTCAACATAATCGTTACAACCATTTCATTTACATTCAATATACCTTTTAGAAATCCAGGAATCAGAGCAAAGAGTCCACCAGCAATAATAGCGGCTAGTATACATAAACTGATATGAAGAAGTGTTGGCAGTCCTTTTACACTAAACCCCACATATGCAGCAGCAAAAGCACCTAGATACATCTGACCTTCAACACCCATATTGAAAAGATTAGCTTTAAAAGCAACAGCAATGGCAAGACCAGTTACAATGATGGGCGTAGCGCTAAATAATGTATTATATAGAGCACTCTTTCCAACTAGTGCTCCTTGAAACATAGATCCGTAGGCCTCTAGTGGATTATGGCCAGAGATGGCAATAAGAATAGCACCTACTAAAAAGGCAAAGATAATAGGTAAAACTAGAAAAAATAGTCGTTTAATAGGTTGTTTTAGATTAATCTTATTCATTATTTTCCACCTCACTTTTATCTGTGATGCCAGCCATAAGGTAACCAAGTTCCTTTTTTGTTGCTTCCTTAGCATTGACTTCACCAATAATACTACCTTTGTACAAGACAATAATTCGATCGCAAAGACTCATGATTTCCGACAGTTCTGATGATACAACAAAAATGGCTTTGTTATTATTTCGTAGATGGATGAGTTGCTTATGAATGAATTCTATAGAACCAATATCAACACCACGAGTAGGCTGACTGGCGATTACCAAATCTGGATTCATCGATAATTCTCTTGCTATAATCACTTTTTGAGCATTACCACCAGACAGTTGACTAACGTTACCATCAGATGAGGCTACACGTATATCAAAATCTTGAACAAGCTCGGTGCAATTTTTTTTAATTTTTCTGTGATTATAATGATAAGGAGATCCAAATTTATTCATATCATGATAACCTGCCATGAGGTTTTCAGATATTTTTAAATTCCTACATAGACCATGTTTGTACCTATCTTCAGGAATAATACCAATCCCAAGTTTTCTAATATGTTTAACTGGATAATTGGTTATGTGATGATCTTTATAAATGATTTCTCCACCAGTACACTTCATTAAGCCTGTAAGGACTTTAATTAACTCGGATTGCCCATTACCTTCAACACCTGCGACACCGAGGATTTCACCTTGTTTAACAGAGAAACTTACGTTGTTGAGCAAGTTGATTTTTTTATTAGTAACGATAAGATTATTAACTGAGAGTATGGTTTTGCCGATTTCTGGGTCTTGTTTTTCTACTTGTAATAAAACGTCTCTACCAACCATTAATTGTGCTAGATCTTTTTCATTAACATCTTTTGTTTCGACTCGATCAATAATATTACCTTTGCGTATAACGGTAACACTATCTGAACATTTCTTGACTTCACCTAGCTTATGTGTAATAATGATGATTGTCTTACCAGCTTTGCGTAGTTCATTTAAACTAACTAATAGTTCATCTACCTCTTGGGGAGTGAGTACAGCTGTTGGTTCATCAAGTATTAAGATATCAACATTTCTGTAAAGCATTTTTAATATTTCAACCCGTTGTTCCGTTCCAATAGATACATGTTGAATTTTGTCCTTTGGATTAATATTGAATCCATACTTTTTAATGAGCTCTTTTACAATTGTGATTTCTTTTTTCTTATTAATACGAATACCCTTTGTTAACTCATCACCTAATAGGATATTTTCAAAAACAGTAAAGCTAGGAACTAATTTAAAATGCTGGTGAACCATTCCAATCCCAAGCTTAATAGCATCACGTGGATTTTTAATGATGACGTGTTTTCCCTTTATATAGATTTTGCCCTCTGTAGGTTGTAATAAGCCATATAACATATTCATAAGAGTGGATTTTCCTGCACCGTTTTCTCCAACAATTGCATGAATTTCCCCTTCTTTAACTCGGAGGTTTATATGACGGTTAGCTGTAAAATCTCCATATTTTTTTGTGAGATTTTTGGTTTCTATAATATACAAGGAAGTTCACTCCTTTACTTGAAACAAGTATTAGTTAATAAGAGTAGAAGAGTATTATCTTTTCTACCTTATACCATATGAATAGGAAGTGCTATTTCCTATTTTATGCGACTAAGTCGCAATCATACTCTCGATATTGACTAATCTAGCAATAGCTTTTCAAGGTTTAATCGTTAAATTTCAGCCTTGAAAAGTACACACAATGCCAGATTAGTTAATATCATTTTTTCTAATAGACTGAAATAATTTATCTATAGTTTTCTAGTCTATCTATATTAGGGGGTTACTATTCTTTAGTTACATCAGATACGTTGATTTCTCCGCTTATAATTTTTTTGGATATGTCATGTAACTGTTCAAGATATTCTGGCTTAAGCATGTCCTTTGTATGTTCCATTGGACTAAGTTCTGTTCCTTCATCAAGACCTAGCTCAATAACATTATTGTCTTTGATTGTGCCATCTTTTAGTTTTTCTGCTAACATAACCATTGCCATGTCTAATCGCTTCATCATACTTGTAAGAATGTTGCCAGGAACAATATAATCTTGATCAGAGTCTACACCAATTGCAAATACATTTTTATCTTTAACGGCTTCAAAAATACCTTCTCCTGTACCACCAGCAATTTGATAAATGACATCTGAACCTTGGTCGATTTGGACTAAAGCGAGTTCTTTACCTTTTGCAGGATCTCCAAATGAATTGGAATAACCTTTTAATACTTTAATTTCTGGGTCAATATACTGAGCACCTTCTTCAAATCCAACGATAAATTTGTCAATTCCAGGTGATTGAACACCACCAATAGCACTTATTATTTTTTTGTCATTAGTTTTATCAATAGAGGCATCTGTTGTAACGAGAGCAGCAAGTGCACCTGCTAAGAAGGAGCCTTGATGTTCTTTGAAGATGACAGATGTAACATTAGGTTGGTCAACAACGATATTAAAACTAACAAATCTTGTATCAGGAAATTGTGGGGCTACGGTATTGAGCACATCAGCATGTCCATATTCAAGGGTTGCGACTAAGTCATAGCCAGCTTTTGCAAGCTCTGTTAAATATTTTTCACCTTCTGAAACATCAGCAGGCTCAACAACTTTGATTTCCATCCCTAATTCGCTTTCAATACGCTGTAAACCTTCATAAGCAGAGTCATTATAAGAACGATCCCCCAGGCCACCACCACTAGTTATCATGGCTACTTTAAAGCTTTTTTTATTTGTAGACTCTTTAGATTTTTCAGAGTCTTTAGGTGCTTTTGAACATCCAGCTAATAATAAAGCACCACATAACAACATTACTAATACCTTTTTAAACATCATTTCTCTTCCTCCTCTTTTATCATGTTCTATACATAACGCATTGTGTTGATTTATGATAACTCTAATATTTTATGAAAAATCTTGGAACCAAGTTAGTAAGATATAAGTGCATCATATGTGATGAAATAATGTGGATTTGGAACAAAAACATTCATAAAAATTAGAGAAGTATCACTTATTCAATAAAATCAATGTGAAATTTGGAACGATCTGAACGAAAGAAAGTTTTAAAATACTCTACAAGTATTTTTTCACCATTTTTTTTGCCATAAACCCAACCATTAAATTTAAGTAAAGGAAGATTAAGGCTGATATCTAATTCTTTGGCAAGTTCTTCATCAGGTAAAACAGCTTCTACAGTTCTATTGGAACCGATAATTTCAATATTATAAACGCTTGCTAATGTCTTATACATGGAGTTATTATTGAAGTTAAAGTTCTCAATAGAAGGCACATATTTATAGGGGAGATAGGATTTTGTATAGTTTATAGGAGAGCCTTCAATTAAATTAACCCTTTCAGTATAAAAAACTCTATCTCGATCGCTTAGATTCATATGATGCATGATTTTTTTTCGTGGAGTAAATATTTCGGACTTAATAACTTTAGATATGGGATCAAACCCTTTACTTTTTAGCATTTCTGTACAGCTTGTTAGATTTAGTAACCCTTGCGAAAATTTTTTGCCTTTGACATAGGTACCCTTACCATGGATTTTATAGAGATAACCTTCATTAACAAGGACATCTATGGCTTTTCTTACTGTTGTTCGACTAATGTCATATTTTTCCATCATGTCACGTTCAGACGGTATAAGTTCATCGGGTGTAAATTCTTCATCTTCAATCATCTTTACGATTTCTTGCTTTAGCTTATAATATAAAGGTACTGGTGTATTAATAATATTCATAATAATCCTCCTTAGTCATGTTAACGTGACGTCATCTCGTCACTACCAGTTGGTTAAAGTGTAGCATGTAATCTGATATTTTACAAGTTTTTTGTGCAAAAAATAAAAATTTATGGCGATTAAGTCATTTATAGTGGTCGTTAATAAGAAAAAAATATGTAAATATTACTAAAGAGAAGGAAGTTTGTACTTGAGATTAGTTCCGCTCTTTGTTTTTAACATAGAAATGATTAGTATATCATGGTAAAATAGAAGAAACATTTTATATGCTATATTATAAGGAGGTAAATGAATGAATAACCCTGAAAAGTTATATATATTATGGACCAACGCGGATGTATTGACATCGGATAAGATGGTGATGATGTATGCCATTAACGGTAAAATACATCATTTCTGGGAAGACATTACCATTATTATATGGGGTGCTACAGCTAAACTAGTATCAGAGAATACGCTCATACAAGAGAAGATTAAACAAGCTCTACACGTGGGTGTTCACGTATCTGCATGCAAAGCTTGTGCGGATCAATTAGGTGTTACCCATACTTTAGAAGAACTGGGTATTGAATTGAAATACTGGGGGGAAGGACTAACAGAGATTTTGAAAGAAGATGAACGATTATTAACTATATAACAGTTATATGATGGAGGGAGCGTCACAAATGAAGAAGAAAAGAAGTATGACGAAGCTATTTATGTTCGTGGTTGTTATTATTATAGGAGTAATGGGGTTCTTGTGGTTAAAAGATAAAGTAGAGGCTAGAGCTAATACAACCAAGAAAGATATTTATATTGTTGTACAAGTTAATAATCTAGAGCCAAATGTTGCTGAAGCTATTGTTGAAGGTGATAAGGTTATTGGCGAGACAGGTCGTCAAAAAGATATTATTAAGGACGTCACTATAACTGATGGCGATCTAGTAGCAGTCTCAAAAGACGGTGAATTAGTAGCCTTAAAAGATCCCATTAAGAAAAATATTACCTTGGGCATTAGGTGTAAAGTCAATATTAGTGGTCCATACATAGAAGGCGATGGACAGGAAATCAAAATTGGGTTACCTTACGTCGTATGCACTGAAAATACACAAATTACGGGAGTTATCGTGGATATTAAGATTGATTAATTGTGCGTTATTTTGCAACAAAACAGTATAGCATGATCCATTATTTTAGGCACCAGAAATTCTAATGATGAGTTTCTGGTGCTTTTGCTATGCAAAGGCTTCATCATTGTTAAACTTATTATAATTATCTTAATGTACTTATCTAGATAATATAATTAACAAGGATGTTCAATTATGTAGTTAAACCATCCATTAACATTAATTTTATCATAATATGATACTTCGCCACATAATGTTATCATATATGGAAATTAACACGTAGAACGAATTATTACTATATTTTTAATGAATTATTGCTATAAGATGTCTTAGAAAAGGACATACACATGATATCAGTCACATGAATACTATATTTAATGGAAAAAAAGACAATTCTATGGACTGATAATTAAACAGAAATAATGGTACCTTTATATATACATTTCAACCTCTAGCTTGTTTCGCTTACATACGAAACGTAATGGATTTTAAAAGAGATAAGTAGATTTTACTTATACCTTTAAAATAAAAACCAAAAAGGGGAAATGAAAATGAAAAAAATATTATCACTATTTTTAGTATTCATCCTTGCCTTTACAATTGTAGCGTGCAATAAGAAGGCAAAGGACCCAGAGCCAGACAAGGATCCTGTTGTTGTGGACGAAGAGAATGAAGAAGACAGTGAAGAGGAACAGGAAGAGCAAGAACCAGAGCCAGTTGTTGAAGAACCATCTGGTCATGTGATGATTGGAAATCCTAATTTCAATGGTGAATTTGTTGAAGGATGGGGCAATAGTACTTACGATAAAAACATTCGTACACTTATATTTGGTGGTGGTTTACTGACTGCTGATGAAGGTGGTAAATTCTTACTTAACTATATGACCGAGTCAAGAGATAAAAGCGAAGATGGTTTGGTGCATACATTTAAACTAAAGTCAGATATTGTATTCTCAGATGGAACACCATTAACAGCAGACGATATTGTATTCACTTATGAGTTTTTCCTTGATCAAGATAATTTACTTGCTGCAGGAGGGTCTTCATCACTTAATGAGTATTTGGATACCGTAGAAAAAGTTGATGACTTAACGATTAAGTTTACAGTTAAAGAGAAATTCTATACCACGGATAGTTCTGTTTTTACGTATAATATTATGTGTAAAGCATGGGCTATGAAAGATAAACCAGATGATAAGTCAGTACAACAACATGTTAAAGATAGCTTGTTTAGTAACCCTATAGGGTCAGGACCCTATAAACTTGTTGAGTTTGTAGAAAACCAATTTGTAAAACTAACGGTTAATGATAAGTATGCTGGTGACTTCAGAGGTCAAAAGCCTATGATTAAAGATATTATTGTAAAAGTTGTATCCAACGAGACAGATATTGATGAGTTACTTACAGGTAATATTGACATTTTACCTGGTGTTGTAGAAGCAGAGAAGATTGATGCAGCAAAAGCGGATGGCTTTAAGTTTTCCAATTACCCAAGACATGGTTATGGCCATCTTACATTCCATAATGACTATGGTCCAGTAAGGCATAAAGAAGTACGTCAAGCAATTGCTTATACTATTGATAGGTCAGTATTTAGAGAGGCTTTCTTAGGTAAGTATGCAATGAGTACAGATGGACCTTATTCCACAAACTATTGGATGATTGATGAAGACTGGGTAGATGCTAACCTTACAAAATATACGGCTAACAAAGAAAAAGTAGATGAGTTGTTATCAGGAGCAGGTTGGGCGAAAAATGCTGATGGTATATGGGCTAAAGATGATGAAGTACTTGAAATAGAACTGTTAGCACCTGGTCAAAGCTGGGCAGATACGCTGAATCTAACCCTTGGTAAAACAGGTGAAGAATTCGGTATTAAGTTCAACGTATCTGTTATTGATTTCTCAATACTTCTTAATCATTATTATGGTAAAGAAATTACAGATGTTAATGAAAGAAAATATCACATGTTTGCTTTGGCAACAGGTTTGACCATTGTATTTGATGGTTATGTAAACTGGCACTCAGATAAAGTTCAAGAACCATGGGGAAGTGCTACAAGTACTAATACCTCTCGTTTTATTAACGATAAAAATGATGAGTTACTTATAACGATGCGTCTAGCGGAAAATGATGATGTATATAAAGAAGCCTATAGAGAGTGGGTTAAACTAATGAATGATTATATGCCTATTTTACCTCTATACTCCAATGACTACCATGATCTCTATTCTCCAAAGCTAAAAGAATTTAAAACGAGTGCTTTGTGGGAGTGGGCAAAAGCCATTGTATATTGTACGATGGAATAATTTGTAGAGTATAATTAGATTTATATTTTGATAAAGTCCCTATCTACTTAATGCATAAGTTGATTGAGTACGTGTTTAGTTAGACGTCTTGGTGTTCAACTTATTACGATTAAGGTAATTATATTGGGCTAGTCTCATAAAAGTAATATAATGACGTTTAACCCCTAATATTTAACTGCGATATTGGTGTTACTTGCTTTTATGAAACAGCCCTAATATATGAAAGATAGGGGCTTTTAGAAAAGGATGGTATAAAATTGGAAAATAAGGTTGGAAGTCAAGACTTAATGTATAAAAAACCTTCGCTCTATGAAAAGTATGGAAAATTATTGAAGTATATTGCTAAAAGGTTACTACTTATTATACCTGTCATTTTTATTATCTCGCTTATTATATTTACCATGATTGAATTTATGCCTGGCGATCCCTTAAATGCTTTTTTGAATCCAGAAAAATTAACGGGTACAGCTGAAGAAGTCGTTAAAAAAAGAGAATTTTTTATTGAAAAGCTAGGTCTTAATGATCCTTTTATTATTCGATTTGGCAGATGGTGGGGACAATTATTAAGAGGTGAATTAGGATATTCTGTTATTAAGAATAGACCTGTAAAAGAGTTTATTGGTAGGTATTTTTATAATTCCTTTAAAGTCAATATATTCAGTTTTGTGTTGGCATTTAGCATATCTATTTATATAGGTATTAAGTCTGCTGTTAAAAAGAACTCTTGGTTTGATAAGGGATGGACGCTCTTTTCAATATTGGGGATATCTCTTCCACATTTCTTCCTAGCAATGCTTTTAATTTTTATATTTGCTATTATTCTACGACTATTGCCCCTATCGGGTATGATTGATCCTATGGGCATAAGACCAACATATCAGTATTATATTTTGCCTATATTAGTTGTGACGCTGGGTTCCCTTGCTCCACTTATAAAATATGTTCGTAATTCCATGTTAGAAGTATTGAAACAAGATTATATTAGAACCGCAAGAGCAAAAGGACTTAGTGAAAAGGTTGTTATATATAGACATGCATTCAGAAATGCACTTATACCCATTGTTACATTAATTGGTTTTTGGATTCCTGGATTATTTGGAGGGTCGATTATAGTCGAGAATATCTTCGTATGGCCAGGGATTGGTAATCTCATGAGGCAGGCGTATGATTTTAAGGACAGGAGTGTCTTGATTATTGCACTGGTATTTATGGCTTTACTTACCCTCATAGGAAATCTTATGCAAGATGTAGGCTATTCATTAGTTGATCCACGTGTTAGAGAAGGAGGGAAGAAATAATGGCCAAAGATGTTGTGAAAGCTCACGAAAAAATCATTTCTCCTACTCGGCTTATTATTATGAAATTTAAAGCGAACCGTATGGCTATGATAGGGTTTTGGACTTTTACTGTCATAGTTGTTATTGTTCTATTAACGACCCTATATACTCACCTCATCAACTATGATTTTGCTGACCTGTCCAATATCTCAGGAGGCAAATATGAGCCTCCAAGTCGTGAAAATTGGTTTGGTACGGATAAGTATGGACGTGATTATTTCTATAGAGTGATTACAGGAGGTTATATTGCACTCCAAGTTGCTGTATTGGCTACTTTATTGACAATTGGTATAGGTGTAGTTGTAGGTGCCATATCGGGATATTTTGGAGGTTATATTGATCTTGTGTTAATGCGTATTGCAGAAATCGTTATTTCTTTTCCATTTTTAGCGATTGCCATAGCCATATCAGCTATATTCTCTGATTATCCAGCTAAGGTAAGGCTCTTTATTATGATATTTATCATTGGTATTCTCAGGTGGCCTGGTTTGGCCAGAATGGTTCGAGGCCAGATTTTATCTCTAAAAGAACAGGAATTCATGACAGCAACACGTGTATTAGGTATTTCCACATTCAACCAGATTACCAAACATCTTATTCCTAACGTGATTGCTTATGTGATTGTTTCTGCTACCATAGGGTTTGCAGGTGCTATTATGTCAGAGGCAGGTCTATCTTATTTAGGACTTTCCGTTACAGAACCTGTTGCTACTTGGGGAGGATTGTTACAACGGTCAGCCACATCCACAGTTATGAAAAACTATTGGTGGTTATGGGTATTTCCAGGAGCATTATTAAGTATGATTGTTATGAGTGTTAACCTTATTGGTGAAGGGCTTCGAGATGCTGTAGATCCTAAGTCAGATATTATAAAAAAAAGAAGTCTGTTTTCAAGGTTATTTGGTAGTTACATAACGAAAAGATTCGGAGGTGCTAGTGGTGGCAAAAGTACTCGAAGTAAATAATCTATCCACGTATTTTTTTACTGATAAAGGAACCATAAAAGCTGTTAATGGTGTGGATTTTGCAATAGAAGAAGGTAAAACGCTTGGTATCGTTGGAGAATCGGGCAGTGGAAAGTCTGTAACAGCATTAAGCATTCTGAATCTAGTAGAGAATCCAGGAGAAATTGTTGACGGTGAAATCATTTTTGAAGGTCAAGATTTGGTTAAGACGAATAGTCAACATATGAGGCGTATACGAGGTAATAAGATTTCTATGATCTTTCAAGAACCCATGACATCCCTTAACCCAGTTCTGCGCATTGGTAAGCAGTTATGTGAGCCACTTATGCTACACCAGAATTTATCCAAGGATGAAGCATGGAAAAAGGCAATTGATTTATTAAGAGAGGTTAAAATCCCTATGCCTGAAAGGGTTATTAATAACTATCCCCATGAATTTTCTGGAGGTATGAGGCAACGAGTGATGATTGCTATGGCACTTGCATGTAAGCCTAAGTTGCTTATTGCTGATGAACCCACTACTGCACTTGACGTGACCATTCAAGCTCAGATTTTTAAGCTGATGAATAATTTGAAATCGGTTCTTAATACTGCCATTATGTTTATCACCCATGATTTAGGTGTTATAGCGGAATTATCAGATGATGTAGTCGTCATGTATTGTGGGCAAGTCGTTGAAAGCGCTCCAGTTCAGAAAATATTTGGTGATAAAAACTTTGAACACCCTTATACCGGCGGTTTATTAAAATCCATACCAAAACTTGAAGAAAATGTAGAGCGATTGGATCAAATAGAAGGTAGCGTACCTCATCCATTAGATTTACCTAAAGGCTGTCGTTTTGCACCACGCTGTAGGTATGCGACTGAAAAATGTCACCAAGAAATGCCAGAATTAATTCGGGTGGAAGAAGCTCATCATGTCAGATGTTTCTATCCAGAAATGAGGAAGGTAAGATGAAGAAAAATATAATCTTAGAAACCAAAGGCCTTAAACTCTATTTTGCTACAGAAAAGAAAGATAAGCATCGTAAGTCGCTATCGGTCAAAGCAGTTGATGGGGTTGATATGCAAATATATGAAGGAGAAACTCTAGGGCTGGTAGGAGAGTCGGGATGCGGTAAGTCCACAATTGGGCGAACAGTACTTAAGTTATACAAACCAACAGAAGGTATAATCAAATATAAAGATAAGGATATCACCAAATGGTCTGTAAAAAAAATGATGCCCCTTAGAAAAGAGATGCAACTCATATTCCAAGATCCATACTCATCCCTTAATCCAAGAATGACCGTGGGACAAATCATTGGTGAAGCATTGGTTGCACATGGTATGTACAAAAAGAAATCAGAAGAACTTGAAGAGTATGTCATGGAAATTATGGAGACATGTGGGCTAGATAGTTATATGATCCATCGCTATCCTCATCAATTTTCAGGTGGTCAGCGCCAGAGAATTGGTATTGCACGAGCTTTAGCCCTAAAACCTAAGTTCATTGTCTGTGATGAAGCTGTATCAGCCCTTGATGTTTCTATTCAGTCACAGATTATTAATCTGTTAGATGATCTTCAAAAAAAATATGGTATGGCTTATCTTTTTATATCGCATGACCTGAGTGTGGTTAAGCATATTAGTGATAGAATATGTGTGATGTATTTAGGGGATTTTGTAGAATTGGCCTCTAGAGACGAGATATATAATGACCCACAACATCCTTATACCAAAGCTCTACTATCTGCTATTCCAGTAACAGATCTAGAAATTATTAAGAACAAGAAAAGAATTATTTTGGAAGGGGATATTCCATCCAACGTGACGCCACCATCAGGTTGTAAATTCCATACGCGCTGTCCCATCGCAACAGAGAAATGCATCCAAGAACCGCCACCATGGGAAGAGATATCTACAGGAAGATTCGTAGCGTGCCATTACAAAGGAGCTGAATTAGATTAGATGAAAGAAAAATTTACGAAAGTTGAAAAACGCCATAAAAACAAAGAGCAATATCTCAACGGTGTGAAGTTAGAAAAAGGTGATACAACGGCTATTATACTGGCTGCATTTTCAACTATCCTACCTTTTGCACTAATCATTATCATGATATATGTTGTTTTAATAAAACTCGTATTTAGGGTTTGAAGACTAAAAGGCTAATCTGATTGGATGTATAATCCTGTTGGAGAAGTCTTTTTTCGTAGTAGGGGAAAATACGGCATCTTGCTCCCAATGATCACACTTCTTTAGGTGGTAATTTAATTTAGTATTGACTGTTCCCTTGGGGGGCAGTGTATACTTGTTCTATACAACAAAATAAGAGGTTCTATACAAACTAATTTATATGAATGATGGATAAGTTATGGATGGAACAGAGGGGAGAAATTATTTATGAGCAACACATTTTGGAAGGAACAAAGTGAAAAATTTGATGAAGCGGCTAGATATTATGATCAATACAGACCGAGTTATCCAAAAGCGCTAATCAATGCCATAATTGATAAGTCCGATTTATCTGCTGGAGCAAATATATTGGAAATTGGAGCAGGGAGTGGGAAAGCTACCGAATTATTTGTACCCCATGGATTCAATATGACATGTATTGAACCGGGTGAGAACTTAGTGAAAGAAGGGCATAGAAAATTCAAAGAATCAGGTAATGTAGAGTTTTGTAACACGCGATTTGAAGAATGGAAAGATCGACCAGATTATTTTGATTTAGCTATATCTGCTCAAGCTTTTCATTGGGTGCAAAAACCCCTAGCTTATGAAAAATGTTCTATGAACCTAAAAAAGGGAAAAAATATAGCCTTGTTTTGGAATTATTATCTTAGTAATGAAGAACCCATAGATCAAGAATTATGTGAACTTATTGCAGAGTACCCCATTATGTATATCGCTTCAGAAGATAGCATAATAGAACGAATTGAAGGTATGATAGAAGAGATACAAAATAGTGGATTTTTTCATGAGCCCACTGTACTTAAGTACCCATGGATTCAGCGCTATACAGAAGAAGAATACATAGGTTTTATCAAGACAAGTAATGGTTATCTTAGTCTTAATGAGGAAGATAGAGAGATTGTTAAGAATAGAGTTAGGGAGCTTATTAAAAAGAATGGAGGGTATATTGATAGACCTTATCTGAGTGTGGGTTATTTAGCAGAGCGAAAGAGATATAATGATTCGTAGAATAGACCATATAGCAATAATAGTCGAGCCTTTTTGTGGATGAAAAGGTATAGTATAATTATATTTACAAGGAGGTGAAAATAAGCTTGATAGATGGGATTAAAATTATAACATATATTTTATTATTGGCTATAAATGGAGCTATAGAACTATATTTAGTGTAGCCTATAGCTCCCTTAGTAAAATGTAAACCAAATAAAAAACGGATTTCATCTACATTAATACACCTACGGAGCAAATATTAGGAGAAGCGTTTAATATAACCTCAAGCATTTCAAATGCACATCATATTGCAGTTAAAATAACAAAACCAGATGGAACAGATGAGTGGATTGAACAATATGGAGAGAATTTCTCTGCAAATTATACACCTACTATGACAGGTATATATACGATACAAGCATTAGCCCGAAACACTGCAACAGCTCAAGATATTGGTACAGAAACAAAGGCGTCAGCTATTAAGACGGTGAGTATATATACTGTATTGCCACTTGGTGATATGAGCTTATCAACGCCTCCAAACAGCGTGAAAAATTCACCAGTTTATATAAAGTCCAGTTGTGTTAATGCGCATCATGTTGCAGTAAAAGTAACAAAACCAGATGGAACAGATGAATGGTTCGTAAAAAATGGCGAAACCTATAATTTTAACTATGTACCAACAACAGCTTATATACAATAACGCTTTATGCAAGGAACACAGAAAGTGAAACGGATACTGGAACACAAGTAAAGGTATCTGAAGCGAAGTATGTAAATGTGTACAAGAGTTCAGCATTTTCAGATCAAATAATTCAAGCTAAAACAGACCTTGTTCAACTGGGATATGACATCGGTGAAAGCAGTAACTATAGCAGTACTTGGACAAGTTCTTTCGATCAAGCATTATGGGCATTTATGGCAGAAGATGGATTGACTCAACGCTACTACGGGAGTGCTAATAGTACGGATTTGTTGTTTTTATGGTTAACTATTAAAGCAACCAAGCAAATAAAGACTATTCCATGGGGAAACATAACAATAAATATTAGTCCAAAGAATCCTGTACCTGGTGATGAAATAACTATAACAGCTGAATGTGATAATGCTTATAGCATCGAAGCTAATGTCACTAATCCAGATGGAGAATCCTATGGGTTAATTAAAAGTGTAACGGACTCTAATCAAAATGGTAAAATTGATCTAACTTACAAATTTACAGCCGAAACAAACAAAATATATTTATTAGATGTTGTTGCTGACAATATGTTTGATTCTTCCTCGGATGAATATAAAAATTAAAAGTACCTAACTATCAAGTGAAAATTTATAGAGATAATAATTGGGCTTCTTATAGTATTGGTGATAAGACAGTTATATTTGCGAATGACGGTAAAGCTTTTCTTGTTGAAGTTATCGAAGATGTTACATTTTCAGAGACATTATTTAAAGATATTGAGTTTGTAGAGCCGTCAGATTATTCATTGTATTTAATTGCTAATAGTCCTACTAAAATATTATCAGGAGCACAATGGTTTTCACTTATGGTTGGATTCACACCTGGGGATGTTTTTAAAGATTTAGCAGATTTTATTAAAGGTGAGGATATAATAACTGGAGACAAAATTAATAGATGGTTATAAGCTGCAATGATAATTACTCCAGAGTTAGTTGATGTAGTAATAAAAAAAGGTGTTACAAATGCAGATGGAGTATTAGGCTTCCTTAAGAAAAAAAGTAATCTTTTTGTTAAGCACATAGATGATGCTGTGGATATTGGTGTTACTGATACGAATACGTTAGTTAAAATGAGTGATAATGTTGATGAAGCTATAGCTAATGGACGAAAGTTTACTGAGCCAGAATTACCTACAGGGGGTAAACCAAAAGGAAACTATGAAACCCCTGACCCTAATGACCCAGCTCCAATAACACGACAAAATGAAGCTGCTGATTTATTAGCTGACAAAGGATATGATGTAGAAATGTTACCTGAAACTAGTGGTGGAAATGGATATGGGGTAAACGCCAGTTCAAATCCCGATTATTTAATTAATGGTGAAGTATTTGATTGTTATTCACCTCAAGGAGCAAATGTAAGGAATATTTGGTCAGCAGTCAAGAAAAAAACTGAAGAACAAGCGAGAAGAGTTATCATTAATTTAGATGATTGTACTGAGTCTATGGATGATTTGGCTAATCAATTTTTAGATTGGAGTATTGATACACTAGATGAGTTACTCATTACCAAAAATGGTAAGATATCTAGATTAATTATTAATTAAGGAAGTGATTGAATGTTTTATTACTTATTTTTAGAATGTGAAGATGAAATAGAGCTATTGCAAAATAAGCTCGAATGTATAACACAGGTAGATAAGAAGCATATAAGTTTAGAGGGTAATATTTTAACGTTTTTGACAAATAATTTCACTCTCTACATACGAAAGGGTGGAGATTCGGTTAGATTTAGAAATGAAGATTATAATCTAAACTTTAATTATCATTTTAACTTTGAAGTATTTCCAAATACTAATTGGGCATCGGAATTGATGAGAATAACAGGAGAATTAATAAAGCTATATCTTGGTAATTGCTTAGTTGAATCAAATGGAGATAGACCAATTTTACTTCGTAAAGGTAATTCTATAGTTGTTGATGACAGTAAATTACATGGTACAGTTAGATTTCCTTTTGATTCATTAGGCTTAGACTATGTTGAAGGTCATATTGATGATAGTAATTTATAATGTAGTAGGAGATGCTAGAAAAAATATCTAGAATGTAAAAACAGAAAGTACTTATTATAACTTAATGATGAAGTGATGGAATTGACAAACTAAGTTGTTCCATCACTTTTTTTATAATATTTAATGAATAACTTTTGTAATACCCCACCTTGACAAAAAGTAGAGGCTACTAAAATTAGTTTTATGTTCTTGGATTCTATCGGTATGACTGTAGCCCACGGTAACAGAGCATCCTTTATTCACTACATTCTATATAGATGTTTTGTAGTTTCTCAAATAGATTAGGTGAGATATTCAAATGGCAGTTTTTACTTTTGTTACTAATAAAGAAACAACTAGAGTGGGTATGAGCTTGGAAGATAGGGAAGTGTTTTCAACTTGGGAAAATGGCTATAGAATTTCTGGAAACAATAAGATTTGGACTATTAAAAAAACATTAACAACGACTGGAAAGAAAATTTTAATCTTATGGCAGGTGATGATGAGCAATAGTATAAAGGTAAAAGAGTAAATGTTTCAGAAGCAGGTATATCTTGATACATATTTTTCATAATAGTAACCCTCCAAATCCGATTCTCCAATAATGATAGACGATGCTTATAACTTTAAATATTATACACTAAACTAGCTCATAGTAATCGTTTATCATAGTATATAGAATTTTTACGCAATCATCAAGTAAGAACTACCGAAAAAAATACTTGACATAGATGAATATTTATCATAAGCTTGCTATAGCAAGTTTATGAAGGAGAATTTATGAATAATGAGAATTTAATTACCCTTATTGAAGTACTCCCATCAATTACTTCGGACTTTTGTTGCTCCTTTGCTCCAATGCGCACAAAAGAAGTACTCAATCTAACTCAAAGTCGAGTCATTATATTTATAGGTAAATACCCTAACATCGCAATAAAAGAACTCAGTAAAAGGTTTAATATTGATCTTGGAGCTCTATCGCGATTGATAAATAATTTAGTTCATGATGGCTATATTTCTAAAAAGAAATCTAAAGTTGACAAGCGTCAATCTATCCTAGATTTAACGGAAGAGGGGAAAAATGTATTTAAACAATTGGAAAAAGAATTCATCGTTCACTTTGAACAAAAAATGAATCATCTAACGGATACTGAAAAAAAGGAATTTGAAGATTCATTAATTATTTTAAAAAAAATTCACCGTAAGCTGAAAGGAGTAAATTATGGCTCAACAATTTAATAAACGCATTTTCTCAGTAAAAGATTTTTTTCATACCATGGATTTAGCCATTGGAAGTTTAGGTAAGTTACGTAAAGCAAAAAAAGAGCATCTCATTAATGCTACCTTCCAAGAGCGAATTATGTTAGCTGTTACTGAAGTAAATGGTTGCGAAGTATGTTCATATTATCATACTAAAGAAGCTTTGAAAGCTGGACTATCAGAAGATGAAATTAGTTCTATGCTTACAGGAAGCACTGAAAACATCCATAAAGATGAAGCTATAGCCATCTTCTTCGCACAACATTATGCAGAAACAGCTGGCCATCCCGATAAAGAAGCCTACAGAAGATTAATTCAAAACTATGGGCAGACGAAAGGTGAAGGTATATTAGCTATAATAAGAATGATTATGATGGGAAATGCATACGGTATTGCTTATGGTGCTTTTAAAAACAGAATAAAAGGTCACTCAGTTAAAAAAAGCAGTTTAGGCAAAGAATTTGGGGTGCTAGTAGGTGGTATCTTATTTATTCCGATTGCCTTAGTGAAAAATTTAATTCCTGCAACGCGTGAGGTCATATGAGGATGAAAAGAATATTACTGGTAGAAGATGATAAGGCGTTAGCCTATGGTATGGAAGTAGCCTTGAAGAGTAACAAATACCACGTGTCCATATGTAGAGATGTAGCATCAGCGAAAGAAGCCATTATACACCATATCTATGACATGGCTATATTGGATATAGATTTGCCAGATGGTACAGGGTATGAAATCTGCCAATATATTAGAAGTAAGAGTGATCTACCTATTATATTTCTTAGTGGTCTCAGTGAAGAGATTAATGTTGTAACTGGGCTTGATATGGGTGGAGACGATTATATTACTAAGCCTTTCCAACTGAGTATACTCCTATCGAGGATGAACGCTATCTTTCGTCGTTTTGATAAAAAGGACTATACTATACTTGAGTCTGGTGATATCTGTTTTTGGCTCAAAGAAGTTCGATTAACCAAAGACAATAAGCAGGTTCCTATATCCATTACAGAATATAAATTGTTGAAATTACTTATGAATCATGCACAGACAATTGTTACCAAAGAACAGATTCTTCATTATGTATGGGATGTTGACGAGAACTATGTAGATGAGAATGCTATAGCCGTTAACATTAAACGAATACGTTCTAAGATTGAAGATAACCCAGCGAAACCCAGTGTGATTAAGACAGTGCGTGGTCTAGGCTATATCTGGAATGGAAGGTGCGAAAAGCGATAAATGCTATATCATGACAAAGCGATAAACTTATATTTGGACCCTATTAAGTTGCTATATGGGTTGGTTGATTAGGTAATACATAAGTATTTTTGTGATTAACAAGAGGAAACTAGAATATTTTTATGTAAGATGACGCATTCTATATATATTATAGTATTAGTTTATAGAGCATTAATTGGAAATAATAATACGTATAAGAATACTAAGGATGTGGTTATATGAATCTATTGGATAATCTATTATTAGGCTTTAATACCATTACCGAAGGTCTAGAGAATTTACTAGTGAACGAAGACTATATATTTGTTAGTAACAAAGATGGAAAGATATTATGCACAGTGTATAATAATGACGAGGGTAGAGTTTTATTAGAGAGATACATGGAAGAACAAGATTTTTCCAAAGATGATGTAAGTGTTTCTGTACTGGATACTTTAGAAAGTGAAGACTTAGAGGAAATATTTAAGTCCCATCAATTAACATAAGAGAATTAGAATAAAATCAGTGATTCCATTAGGATGAACTGGTTTTTTTAGTTTATACTTTACCAAGCATAGTAACTTTTTAATACTTCACATAGACTTCACAAAAGTGATTTACACTTAGTATAAACAAATCAATAGGTATATTAAGGAAGTGATGCGATGACCATGATGGAACAATTAGAAATGATTTTTAGAAATGAACAAGAACAATTAGTGGAACATGAATTACATGTATGTGGAGAGGATATATTAGATATTGATTTGCATAAAAGATATACAATACTAGTAGATAGACATAAGAAGGTCTTAGGTATGGTTAGTGAATTACTTAATGAATATAATTGCGAGAATCAAGCTTTGATAGAAAGTAAAGCGGCTATTGAGAGACAGAATTATTTCTTGAAACGTCAAAATAAAAAATTATATACCATGTGCGCATTTGACACATTGACAGAAGTATATACTAGACAATTTCTTCTGGAAGCCATAAATAGAGAGCTTAAAAAAGCAATCTATGAGCATGGAGAAATGGTTATTGCCATACTGGATATTGATAATTTTAAATCAGTGAATGACAATTATGGGCATCAAGACGGTGACAGGGTACTAAAAAAAATAGCTAAGACGATTAATGAGTGTTTAAGACCTGAAGATATAATTGGTAGATATGGTGGTGAGGAGTTTATTATCGTATTACCGAATATTACGATAGATAGTAGTATACATATCATTGAACGTATTAGAAAGATGGTGGCAAACATTGATTACCCGTGTATAAGTGATCAGCTCAAAGTAACAGCAAGTTTCGGTATTGCTGGATATAATAATAGAGAGATCATAAGTGTTGCTGAATTGATCTTTGAAGCTGATAAGGCCTTAATAATGGCAAAGAAAACAGGTAAAAACAAAGTTTGGTTACATGAACATTACATCTAAAATAAGAAGGAGGGTTGGAGGTAACATGACGATGAATCGTAAAATGTAATGATGTGCGAGCTGTCAGAGTGGTAAATGAATACATTTATGTTATAATAGAGCATAGGCGATAATACAAGCTGTAGGAGGTAAGATCATGAAGATTATGGTCATTGATGATGAAAAAAATGTGAGGAGAATTATTGGTGACTATCTAAGGAATGAAGGTTATGATGTGATACATGGGGAAAATGGTATACATGGCATTGAACAGCTCATTAAGCATAAGGATGTTGACTTAATTTTGTTAGATGTTCGCATGCCAAAAATGGATGGTTTTGAGGCATTGAAAGAAATAAAGGAAATTACAGATGCACCAGTCATATTCCTTACTGCTTTAGATGACAGTTTTGATGAAGTTAAAGGATTGGAGATTGGAGCAGATGACTATATTACCAAACCTTTCAATTATAAAGTCCTTATGGCAAGGGTAAAATCATGTCTTCGTAAGAACTGTAAGATTACCTCTGAAGAGACGGTCTATCAGAAGATGGCTGTTGACTTTACGAACCATGAAGTGAAAATTGATGGTTCCCAACAAGAATTGACACCGAAAGAATTCGCTATACTTGCATACTTAATTAAAAATAAGAACATGACAGTGGAACGTACTAAGATATTGGATCGTATATGGGGCTATGATTATTATGGTGATCCCAGGACTGTGGATACACATGTAAAAACCTTAAGAGCTAAATTGGGCAAATATAGCAGTATTATTAAAACAGTAAGAGGGGTTGGCTATAGATTTGAGTTTAAAGAAGATTAAATCCATTCGTACAAAAATATTATTGGTATTTTCAACGACCTTTTTAATACTGCTTTTATTGCTTTTAATGTTGAATAAGTTTTTCTTAGTGGACTTCTACATTAAGTCTAATTTTAATAATATGAACAGAGCTACAAGGGTTGTTGAAGCTAATTTCAAACGTGACAGGGCATATGACTTCAATCAACTTATTAAAAAAACGGGTGGGCAAATTTATCTGTTTTCAGATCAACTAATTCCTATTCCAGCTAAAGAGGCTAGACACGTTAGACCACCCGTAAATTCCCAACATCTAGAAGTAATTAGAGAACAAGCATTAATACATACTGAAAAAGGGCATATTGAAATAATCGGTAAAGGTGATATTGAAAATCAGAAAATCTTATATGCAAGGGTGATGGAGAATGGGCAACTTCTCTTAATTGTTAAAAATATGGGGCTTGTTTCAGAGTCTGCAAAGATGTTCTATAATTTTATGTTGCGTACGTCTATATTCGTTTATCTAATAGGAATTATGATTAGCTTTATCATTGCGAAAGGTGTAAGTAAACCGATTATTAGAATGAAAGAAGTAACCCATAAAATGGCAGACCTTACATTTGATGAAAAATTAATTGTAAAAAGTTCTGATGAAGTTGGTGAGCTCATGAGTAGTGTTAATCAGATGGCCGATGCATTATCAGAAGCCATTCATGCACTAAAGGTCAGTAATCATCAATTGACTCGAGAGTTATCCAAAGAAAAAAGTCTAGAGAAGATGCGACGTCGATTTGTTTCGGATGTTTCTCATGAACTTAAAAACCCCATTAGTATGATTCTAGGTTATGCGGATGGTCTTGTACAGAAGATACCTAAAACAGAGGCAACCAAAGAAGAATATTACGGTATTATTGTTGACGAAGCAAGTAGAATGCATAAACTTGTAAAGGACTTATTAGATCTTTCGGGTTATGAATCGGGGACTTTTACCATTGACGTAGAACCCTTTATCGTGAATGAATTGATTGACAATGCTTTAGAGCGATTGGGGTTCATGACAGATGAAAAGACGGTTCATATTGATTATGATATT
>JMSU01000057.1_pt1 | contig 70832 bp, 30 predicted proteins | sample 179011 | NCBI WGS metagenome assembly JMSU01 (sample SAMN02769580, study PRJNA246767) | bioreactor metagenome | isolation source: Culture-1 Bioreactor ArsB derived from microbial biomass from the upper 2 cm... | place: Germany: Bremen | collected day 87 after inoculation
GGCCATAGGCCCTATTTTTTAATAATTCATATTCTATATATAATACGATAAACATCTTACATTGTGAATATTTGACAGCCAACGCTTTTGAGGATGGCAGATATTCACAATGTAATAGATTTTTCGTAACTTATATACTTGTTAATTAAACTAATCCTAAAATCTTCCTAGCTTCATCTACAGTTGCCACTTCTCTTCCCATTTCCTTAGCAATCCTTATAACTCTTTTGACAAGCAGTTCGTTTGTTGCGTGGCTTCCATCAGACATTCTCAGTACATCCTCGACACCTGTTCTAACATGTCCTCCAAGTAGTATAGCCATAGTGATTATTGGAACCTGTGAACGTCCTATACCAGATACGGTCCATGTAGAACCCTGAGGTAAACTATCCACCATGAACATCAGATTTTTTGGTGTTCCAGGTATAGATCCAGGCACATTCATAACAAGGTTGAAATGCATTGGCCCCTTCAATATTCCCTTCTTAGCAAACTTTACAGCATTGTGGATCATAGCAACATCAAATGCTTCAATTTCTGGTTTGATATTATTATCATACATTTTATCGGCTAAAGCCTTAATTAGTTCAGGAGAATTGGCATTAACACTGGAAGCAAAGTTGGATGACCCCGTTGCAAGACTGGCCATTTCAACATTCAAATCTAACATCTGGCCTCTCCAATCCACGTTATTGGCTCCACCACGGGCTCCCGTAGATAGCTGCTTTATAACTCCTATTTTTTCTTCATCTAATCTATTTACAACCTGCTTAAATAATTCCCGGTCACTTGTAGGCATTAAATTCTCATCTCTAACATGAATATGAGCTATGGCAGCTCCTAGGTCATAACATTTTCTTATATCTTCCACAATCTCATCTATGCTTAGGGGTGAATGGGGATTTAATTCTTTAGTAGGCACATTACCCGTTGGTGCAACGGTGATTATCAACTTTTCCATGTCACAACTCCCTTTCTATACTTAGTACTTTTTAGTTCTAAGCTTCCTATAATACTTCCTCGCAGGTCTTCTTAATTCCAGCCTCTAATGCATCGAATAATAAGTCTATCTCTTTAGCAGTAATATTAACCGGTGGTGCAATTAGTATATGGTCTCCTCTAACGCCATCAGCCGACCCTCCACCAGGATATATAACTAGACCTTTATCTAAACAATTAACCATTACCTTATTCTTTAGTGCTACACTTGTATCAAAAGGTTCCTTAGTCACCTGATCCTTAACAAACTCAATACCTATCATAAGACCCTTACCTCTGATCTGGCCAACAATCGGATACTCATAAAGCTTTTGAAGCTTTTCCATTAAATAGTTTCCTTGCTTTTCTGCGTTTTCAACATATCCTTCTCTCTCCATTATCTCAATAACCTTATGAGCTATTCCACATGATAATGGATTACCTGCATATGTGTGTCCATGAACAAAGTGTCCAGACCCTTCAACCATTATGGTATTGAAGATTTTTTCACTAGCTATAGCAGCTCCCATAGGAGTATATCCACAGCTCATTCCCTTAGCACATGTTACGATATCAGGCACTATATCAAAATGCTCTATAGCAAACTTCTTTCCAGTTCTTCCGAATCCAGCCATTACCTCATCCACGATTAATAACACATCATATTTGTCACAGATTTCTCTAACCATTTTAAAATATATCTTATCAGGATGTACTCCAGGAGCAGCCGAACCAACTACAGGCTCAGTAATAAATGCAGCAATATTATCTGGACCTTGTCTGATTATCTCAGCTTCTAATGCTTCAGCGGCCTTTATACTGGATTCTTCTATAGTTTCACATCCCCATGGATTTCTATAGTGATAGAATTGAGGAATCTTAGGGAAGTTTATAAGCATTGGATCATATATTTTTCTTCTACCAGTTATACCTGTCATGGAAAGAGAACCCAACGTATTTCCATGGAATGAATTCCACTTAGATATAACCTTCCACTTAGTAGTCTTATTACCGTCTCTTTCAACAAAGTATTGTCTAGCCATTTTTACAGCCGTTTCAGTTGATTCAGAACCACCGGAAACAAAATACACATGATTTAAATCTCCAGGTGCCCACTCAGCAACCTTCTCAGCACACTTTTCGATTGAATCCACTGTCCATCTAGAAAGATGAGTGAAGGCTATTCTTTCCATATGATCCTTAGTAAACTCAGCTACTTCCTTGTTACCATGACCGATATTAGCAACAGCTGAACCAGAGCAGCCATCGATATACTTGTTACCATCTTCATCAAATAGGTAGATTCCCTCGCCCTTTTCAATCTTAGGATAGTTCCAATTTTGGTTTCTGTAAAACACATGATTCTTAGGAGCTTTGTTTAAACTCATCTTTTATTCCCCCATTCTTATAGGGTTTACATAGTAAAACTTAATTTATATATGTACAAAGACTCAGCGTTTTTGGGAGTTTTGGACATGTATAAATTAAAGTCTTTACTTAAATCCCTATATCTCAATATTGTTTTTAAAATCAAAAAATCCAGCACAAATACGAAGTCCCACTTAGGGTATTCATATTGTACTGGATTTTATTCACTAAGTAATGTCTGGTTAGAGCACCACTGCAAATAAAGCAGTAAACCATTTCAATATTTAATTTCTTCTTATATTTTGATTCTACATCAACTTTATAAAGTTTGCAAGACTATTTTTTTAATTCAAAAAGTTTTTGTTTTAAAAAAGTATTTAGGATTGTTCAGCCCAGTATAAAATCCTCTCAAGGATATTTTCCCTTAGGAAATCAATAGCCTCAAAGTCCATATTGGGAATATAGTAGATCATAAACCTTCTTTTTATATATACTTTCATACTTCCTCTTATAATTGATGATATTTGTTTTTTCAAAACAAAACATTATCTGATTTACTGAGGACTACAGCTTCGGAATGCTACAGATGTGTCACCTAAGCATTTTTAACCTTTTGTGTAAAAACACTCATTATTATGATATAAAGTTCAAAAAAGATCACCATTACTGTTATATATAAGAACTCCGGTGAAAAGAAAGTGTATAGTTCATAATCATCTAATCCAAATATCACTTTGAATGGTATATGAGAATAAAAAATAAAGAACCCAAATATTCCAATAATTGATAACGATGGAAAAATCCATCTATTCCACTTTCCCTTATTAACCGATAAGGAAATTATTCTTTTTCCCTTTCTTATTCTTATATAAGTATTAGCTATTAGAGTAATGAGTAATAATAAGAGTATTAAGAATAAAAAAATAATAACTCTTTTCATTTTAAGTAAAAACTTAGTGTCATTATTGATTCCCCCTGCCACCCACATACTCCATATACCTAGCAAGTCAGACTTAAAGTAATATCCAGCATCACCATTTGTCAAAATGACTATCCCATCCTTATTTTTCGGAATGAACGCCATTTGTGCATTCCATCCAACTATATCACCAGAATGTGTTATAGCTTTTTCCCCACTTGATAAGTTTTGTATAACAAAACCAAGTCCATAATCTCCAAACATATTTTTAGTTTTAGAAACGGGCGTAAACATCATATCAAAAGTCTCTTTTTTCAATATACTTTTACCATCATTGCCTCCTAAACAAACTTGGACTATTTTTCCAAGTTCCTCAGATGTGGTCATTAACGCAGCTCCAGCATAATCAACAAAAACCCTATCATTAATTACTTTTCCCGTTCCAGTATATCCAGTTGCAACTGATTCCTCGGACCAAACACTATTATCATAACCAGTATATTTTAATCCTAATGGATCAAAAATTGCTCTTTTCATATAATCTTCGAATTTTTCTCCAGTTACTTCTTCAACGAGCAATTGTAAAACTGCATACCCACCTGTAGAATAATAAAATGTACTTCCTGGTTCATTCTTTAAAGTAACTCTCCATTGCTCTCCTGTAATACCTGATATTGACTGCTCAATTGATGGCACTGGATTTCCACGTGTATATAAAGGATAACCTTGAATATTAAAACCACTTGTATGACTTAATAATCTTCTAACAGTAACACCGTCTGAATTAAACTCTGATGATGGAATATGCCATCTTGTTAAATACTTTTCTATCGGCATATCTAATTCTAACTTTCCTTCTTCAACAAGCTTCATTACACCAAGAGCAGTTACTGGTTTTGAAATTGATGCTATCCTGAATATTGTTTTTTCAGTTACTGGTGTTCTTTGTTCTTTATTAGCATATCCATAGCCTTTTTTAAAGACTATTTTACCATTTTGAATAATTGTAACCGAAGTACCCGGTACGCCATATCGCTTCATTAAATATTGCGTCTTTTTATCAAAATTCTTTATAAAATCATCCTTTGATATGCTCGTTTCATTAAGAGGAGTATTACAGCCACTTAAAAAAATTATAATGATTAACAACTCTAACACTTTACAAAAATTTTTCATTTTAGTCCTCCTTTTAAAGCAAACGCCAATGCGATTATTTCTTCTCTACCTTTAGATGCATAGTATCCAGAAATACTATTGGATAAACTCTTTCTAGAGGTTTAGATAATCATTTCACTATATTTCACAACGCCTAACTAATTTCTTTTATTCTTAAGTCGTTTAAGTTTTGTATTGATCGCACCTGCTTTTCCCCTAATTAAGATTATTGACCGTTTATGCAAAGCTTTATACATTTCTTATTTTTTTTAGTATCATAACTTCTTAACTTTATAACATCCATACGGAAATTAGCTAAAACCAAAGAGTAGAATTGATTATATATATTTATTTAATATAAAACAATGCAAGAGATATGAAGAAATTCATTAATAGTACTGAATAATCTCAAAAGAGATTCATGAGCTAGTATCTATAGATAAAAAAGACTGCATATAAACCTATACTACATAGTATTTTACTTATTTTCATATAATAACATCTATACACAATAGAAAAAATAATTTCTAAGTGTTTTTATAGGAATTATTTTTTCTAATTTTGTCCTTAAGTTTTTATACCTAAACTATGGCTTATAAAGTTAGTTTTAACCTTTAAAACCATTTATAACACTCATAAAATCATTAAATTCTTTTTGATTTAACTGTTGTTTACTATCTGAAAGAGCCTTTTCTGGATATGGGTGCAACTCAACCATTATTCCATCAGCACCGGTAGCTAATACCCCTTTAGCAATGGAATTAACTATATCTTTTCGCCCTAAAGAATGGCTTAGATCAGCTATAATTGGTAGTTTTGTTTCTTTCTTAATAATTGGTATACTAGAAATATCTAGAGTATTTCTTGTTTTAGTTTCAAAAGTTCGTATGCCTCTTTCACATACTATTAGTTTTCTATTTCCTTGAAGCGCAATATATTCTGCCGCATACATTAATTCTTGAATTTTAGCATTCATTCCACGCTTTAATAAAACAGGCTTGTCCATACGTCCTACTTCTTTTAACAATTCATAATTTTGCATGTTCCTAGCACCTATTTGTATAATATCAACGTATTCTTTAAACTTTTCTATGTCCCTTGGATCAACAATTTCAGCTACTGTAAAAAGATTATATTTCTTTCCAACTTCATAAAGCATCTTTAACCCTTTTTCACCTAGTCCTTGAAAGTCATAAGGTGAGGTTCTAGGTTTAAATGCTCCTCCTCTCATAAAGCGTACTTTATTTTTTACTAATAATTCTGCAACTTCTTCCAAGTACTTACGATTCTCAATTGCACATGGTCCAGCTATAATTATTGGAGTACTATCTGAAATGTCGAACATACTTTGAATGCTATGAAATTGCTCGACCTTGTTTCTACTAATGAGTAATTCTTGTTCTTTATTTAATCCCATATATCTAAGAGTTGCTTGGAAAATATTTATGAATATTTCCTTCACACATTCATTTGGTAATAACCCATCATTATTTTTTAAAACCATTTCAATCATTTCTTCTTCTCTGCTACAATCAAAATAATCTTGTCGTTTCTCATCTTTTAAGTCTTTAATTTCTCTAACTTGTTTTGTACGCTCATTTAATAATTTAAGGATTTGAAAATTGATATCATCAATTTTCAATCTAATATCATTTAATTTTTCACTCATAGTATACCACCTTGACTATTGATTTTGGCTTAACACAAGACTTTATGAACCTTAATTAACAATGCTTTGATTTTTTCTCAAACTCTTCAATCATATCTTTATACAATTAATAAGCTCATGCTGTATCTTATTTGAAACTTTCTTCGTTTTAAGTATTGTCTTTAAAAGTGCCAGAGCCTCTTGTATTACTTCACTTTTATCAATGCTCTCCTTTTTATCTTTTATCATGTCATATATTTTTTTGATCTTTAAGTAAGGCCTAATAACACCTAATTGATATTCATTATAATCATCATTACTGTTCTGAGTAGAAATAGCTGCCGCCATACATTTATCTAAAAATTCCAATAACATTCTTTCTGTACTTTCCATGATTCTTCTTCCAACTATATGTTCTAATTCATTTATATCGTGTTCCAAATCAGAAGAAAAGGCTCGAATACTCGGTATATTATCCTTTGAAAGATTTTTCAAAATAGTTTTAGGTCCTAATTCAAAAACTAGGTTAACTCCTAATTTCTCTAAATACTCCATTGAGCCTTTCCACTGTACTGCACTTGATACCTGTTCTGTCATCTTTGATATGATATCCAAAGGATTCAAATAAGGCAGTGCATCAACATTGGAAATCACAGGCCATTTGAATCTGTAATATTTATACCTTCGCATCTCATTTTCAAGTCCTTTAGCCATAAACTTAACAATAGGACTGTGAAATGGAGCACTTACATTGAGATAATTTATTTGAGCCCCCTGTTTCTCCAGTTCACTAGTAATCTTTAATACTATATTTGAGTGCCCTGATATCACTGTTTGTTTCAAAGAATTGTAATTAGACACAACTGCAAATTCATCATCACTTGAATATTGGACACAATATTCATTTACAACATCACTACTTATTCCTGCAATAGCTGCCATTTTACCTACAACATCCTCAGTTATCTCCTTCATAAGGAGACCGCGCTTTCTTACTATTCTAACTGCGTCAGAAAACTTTATAGCTCCAGCACATGTTAGAGCCGAGAACTCACCAAGACTATGACCAGCTGAAATACATGGTTTTAATTCAAGGTGCTGTGTATAAACTTTAAAAACAGAAACACTTGTAGTTAATATTGCCGGCTGAGCGTTTTCAGTTTTGGTGAGTTCTTCTATATCCCCCTCAAAACAAAGCTTAGCCAAATTAAATCCTAACAGACTACTGGCTTCTTCAAATGTATGTTTAGCAACCGGAAAACTATCATACAGTTTTTTACCCATCCCTATATATTGTGAACCCTGCCCTGGAAATAACAATGCAATTTTTTTCATTATTAATTCCTCCTCATATAATATATTTAGATGACAAATTTCAAATAATTTCTAGTAAAAAAATATTGAATAATCATATATACTAATCAAATTGATTATCAATCAATTAAAATAGAACACTCACTAAGGTCATTACCAAATACCTGATATCACTCTATGTCGAACCACTTTTGCATACTCTTTATATTCATCTATTTCCGTGATTAATCTTTTATCTTCCATATATGTCATTACAAAAAACAAAATTAGAATTAATGTAATTGGTATAATTGACCACAAGGAACCCAAAATAAATGCCATAGCAATCCAGGTAAGCATCATACCAAGATACCCTGGATGTCTTACTATTTTATATGGGCCTTTAACTGCAATACTCTGCCCAGCTTGTGTACTTTGAGTAATAAATACTGTACCAAAATAATCATTTGAAAACTTAGCCCAGATAATGATTATTGACCCAAGAGAAAATAAAGCGATTCCAATAATTAAGAATAATATTGGCTTATCTATTTGGGACCATTTGAATCTTCCGCTATCTAGTCCTGCAACCACTAGAGTTACAAGGCCTAGAATATTATACAACTGGAATGATATTTTATCCCATCCTTCTAATTTTTCACCTTGATCTTCATCATATTTATACTCTTCTTTTCTATTTGTTATAGATAGAATAAATACTGTCAATTCAACAAAGAATACATAAACGGCAATAAAAGTCCATCCCTGCCAATAGTCCATTCTACCTGCTGACAAAAGTAGTATTACCGTCATAAAAATTGGGAAAGGTAAACCACTAAGATAATCGCTAACTCTTCCTTTTTTCCTTTTAACATTCTCCATAATCAATCCTCCTCGTAAATTTCTGAGTCTTTGTACAGCTTTTATTTCCAACAAAAAACTCACTTGTATTTATGTATGGACACTCTTCAAAACATATCTTCTAACTATATAAATATCATCAAATCATTTAAGCTCTAATTCCTTCAATGGATGTTATTTAATTGGTTATAGCTCTCTTATGCATTTATTACAATGCATAAAGGCTGTCAATACAAGCAGAATAAATACGGTGATTAATATCAATAGGTACATTGGTATTATCTCTGCTACTATACCACCCATCAGGTATCCCAAAGCTATAGCTGCACTTGAAATGGAACTAACCAATGCTGCGACCCTTCCCAGTACTTCATCTGGCACGGTCTTCTGATATATTACTCCTACCGGTATAGCTACGAACGATGCAAAAACACCAATAAATAAAACCAATCCTGAAAAATATAGCGTTGAAATCCAGATCTCTACTTTTCCTAAAAAACATGGCAAGATTGGAATCGCTAATCCTGCCATCAATAGATTCGACATCCATAGGCCATTAATAATTGTCGCACTCATCCTATCATCTTTAAGTCTGTATACTAAAGCCACAGCACCAACAATTGCCCCAAGAGCGTATGCAGCTTGTACATAGGCAAGATTTTGTGATGCCGCTTTTATTAATTTATTCAATATTATCAGAAGATAGATGGAATAAAATGGTGCAAATAAAAAATTGAAAAGCGTAGTAAAGGCAAATAATTTAAACAATCCAGTCTTCGATCGTAGAAATCGGTAACCTTCAATCATATCATTTACAAATACCACTATTCTTCTTTTGCCTTCTGTATCTACAACCACACTCTTTTTTCTAGGAAGAATAACCATCATTCCCAGCGTTCCTGATATCAAAAACGATATTGTATTTAATACGGTTATGGTTGCAAATCCAATAGTTGAGTACAATAGTCCCCCACAGAGTATTCCTAAAATATCTGAGCTATTGATTATTATTGCATCAATAGAATTTGCCTTTGCTAAATTTTCTTTTCCAACAATATTGGGTATCATTGCAGTAGATGCTGGATTGAATATAGCTGCACAAATATCTAATATAACTGCCACTAGAAATAAAAACCATACTTTTAGTATGCCAAGATAAATAGTAATGGCAACACAACAAACTACTGCGGCTCGTATATAGTCCATCAATACAACTATTTTTTTTCTATCAAACTTGTCTGCAATTATACCTACAAAGGGTCCTAATAATACTGTAGGAATTGTACCTAGCATCATCATTACACCTGCAAGCATTGGTGAAGAATACTTATCAAACATATACCATGATAAAGCAAACAAGTATATGCTATCGCCCATCTTTGATATCAGTTTGCCTGAAAAAAATAGGAGAAAGTTTTTATTCCTTACCAAATTATAATGATTCTGTGTCCTAACATCCATGTCTGCCTCCTAAAATCTGAAAAATATTATTTTGGAGTTGCATATCAAATGCAATACCTTCATTAAGATTTGATACCAGTCTTAAATAAAATTAACATCTTTACAATGTTTCATCATTTTTTCCATATGCTCCACATCTAACTCATCCCATCGGAATCCAAGTCTGTTAAAAATAATATCTGTTTTTTCAGAGGCAACATCAAAGGTAGTCTGATTTCTACTGTTTAACATATGTGTGTGAACTAAAATACTTTCAACATCTTGCCTTAGTTCCATATTGTCATAACTGTTGTATAAGAAATCTAAAAAATTGTCAGGAGACATAAAAGATAAATCATATCCTAAAATATTTAGTAATCTACCAAGTTGATTAGGGCTAATCTGATTCGGATTGAAAATATGGTATATTTCGTTTTCAAGATTTCTCTTGTCAAAAAGCATCATAATTGCTCTACAAGTAACATTTACATATGAAAAGTCGAACATACCGCCTTCTCCTTGTGGAACACCTCCTAACCTTATTAATGACTTTACAACACTATAGAATCCATTATCTTCAATATTTTCTTGGAATCTACCCGAACTAGAGTTGAAAACAAGGCTTCCCACTCTGAAGATATTAGCAATCAGTCCATTTTCTCTTGCTTTCATAACTGCCTTTTCAGATTCAATCTTAGTTTGAACATAAAAGTTCTCACTTACCTGCCCCATATCACAATCATATTCAGTGAAAATTGTAGATTCTCGTCCTCTTATTTCCCCAGATGCTACGCTTAGGGTTGAAATGTGGTTATAATCCTTTAATTTTCCTGTCATTGCAAAATTAATAAGCCTTTCGGTTCCCTTTACGTTGACATCCTCAAAATTTTTGTATATTCCGTAATGCTTAACATTAGCAGCAGCATTTATAATACAGTCAATCTTATTTGCCAAATCCATATACTGATTCCAAGGCATTCCTAAATTTTCAATTGTAATATCTCCATTAACAATAACCATCCTATCTGAATACTGATCAAATAACTTTCTGCCAAATTGGAACTCTAGTTTATTGATAAGCCTTTCTGTAGCCGCATTAGCGTTATCACCTCTAACCAAAGCATACACCTTGTATTTAGTGGTCTTTAAAATATCGTATATGATATGAAGTCCAAGATAGCCTGTTGAACCTGCTATCAGTATCGTCTTATATTCTTTTTGTTGTTCTAAATCCATATCATGATATTTTTTAATTTTAACTAAATACTCTTCCATTTTTTTCTCTATATGTTCTTTGTCTTTGCTACTTACCTTAACCTCTGTAGACTCCCCCTTCAACTGAAGGATTTTATTCTTAAGGTTGTCTTTTTTATAAACAATTCTATTTGCAAGCTTGCGTATCGTTTGATGCTGAAAAATATCATTCATAGTTATCTCAAAATCCGAAGAAAGAATTGACATTACCTGTACTGCCTTTATTGAATCTCCACCTAGAACAAAAAAGTCATCGTCTATCCCTACTCTATCAACTCCCAAAACATCTTTCCAGACTTGAGAAATATTTTCCTGTACGATGTTTTGAGGTGCAGAGTATTCAATCCCAGTATTAATTCTGGAGCTTGGAGGTGGCAATGCGTCCTTATCAAGCTTTCCACTAAGATTTACTGGTATTTTATCTAATTTGATAAAATATCTAGGTATCATGTATTCAGGTATCTCTTTTACCAAATGCTCTCGTAACTCCTTGGCAGATAAGTTTATATCGGAGATAAAGTATGCACAAAGGTTCTTATTATTATTTTCATCAACATTGACAACTACTGTAACCTCTTTTATATTTTCATGAGCTAATAGCTTTGATTCAATCTCTCCGAGTTCTATCCTAAAGCCCCTGACTTTTACCTGTTGATCGACTCTTCCCATAAACTCAATATTACCATCAGGAAGATACCTTCCAATATCTCCAGTTTTATATAGCCTACTATATTTGTTTTCAGGGCTTAAGCACTCCTCTTCTGGGTTAAATTTTCCAAAAACACTCCAGCACTCATAGGTTTTTACTCCCGTATAGCTAACGATGGTATACGGGAATTTACATATTTTAATGTCCCTTCCACCCAGGCTACGTACTAGAGTTACAATAGCAAGCTTGTCCTGTTCAACGCTTTTTCCAAAGGCAATCTGATTCTGTGGTGTTGTATAAATAATAGGCTCTTCAACATCTTCATCATCTCTTCCGATTACAGGAAGTAATAACTGTATTGCAAATCTACCTCCATACTTTAATGTCTGAAAAAAGTTCTGTAAGAAATAAAGTGGATTCTCCAGACGATCCAATACCATATTTGATATAACAAAATCATAGGAGTTTTTTTCAATACCGAACTCATCTTCAAAATGCTCTGGATGAATATCGCATCTGGCTTGACATACATCCAATCCCAACTGTCTACCTTTATACACAAATGATGGACTCAAATCAAACCCCTTCACCTCTGCACCAAGCCCTTTTAATCTTTTTAGAACTTCACCATTCCCAAAGCCGAAATCTATTCCCTTAAGGGCTGTGAAATCCTCATAAGGTAATATAAACCTTAAAAGCTCTTCATCTACCCCGTATGCCTTATAGCTATCATTAAAGCCCTCTAGAAAATACCTAAACAGGCATTTAAATATAGGATTTTCAGAATCGTAGCTATCAAGTAATCTTTGGGTTTTTGAAATAATATCACTGTCAAAACCAGAAATCTCTTCCATCAATTTTTCTTTTGACATATCAGCATATAACTCTTCTCTTCTTCCGAAAACGAAGTTTTGGTAGTCATTTTCAAAATCAATATTTTCTTCTTTTGCTAAGAAGTTTGCTTCTTCATAAATCTTCGATTTATCAAGTTCGTATGGATTTAGAAGAAAACTCATTGAGGTTCTGTTTAATTGATTCAAATAGCCTCTAGCAATTCCATGCCCCGAGACATATATCTCACCGGTAACACCAATAGGAACAGGCTTTAAATTCTCATCCAATATGTATGTACGTGTATTATCCATAGACTTTCCTATAGGACATTTACTTCTTAGTTTAATGTCTGAAACCTCTGCTCTCCACAGATGGGAGTAAACAGTATATTCAGTAGGTCCATATGCATTAATGAAGTTGCATTTCGTTGACCACTTTTGACCAAGGTCTACAGGACATTCTTCTCCTACACTAACTACTGTCAGATCTTCACCAAATAGAAGCTTTGAAGAATCAAGTTTGGCAAGCAAAGCTGGAGTTATGACTAATACATTAATCCTTTTTTCATTTAAAGCATTAATAAAGTCTTCAGCACTGAAACTCTTTCGGCTTAACATCACAAGCCTTGCTCCATTCAGTAGGGCCATAGCCATCTCCCCAACAGCACCATCAAAACAGAAAGTAGCAAACTGAGAGATTCTGCTGTTATCTCCTACATTAAATATTTTTTTCTGCCAATTCGCTAAATTTACTACGCCCTGATGCTCAACCATAACTCCCTTTGGCTTTCCTGTTGAACCTGAGGTATAAATGATATAAGCAAGATCCGAAGAATTATTGACACAAGGGGGATTTTCTAAAGTTTCAACCTCCAATATCTTTTCTGATTTTAGATCAATGATTTCTCCCTTATAATCTTCAAATACATAATTATATTTCTTGATATTTTCCGAAATAATCACCTTAGGCTTGGCATCTTTAAGCATGTACTGAATACGCTCTTTAGGATATTCTGGATCTATCGGCATATAGGCCCCACCTGACTTCAGTATACCTAATATTGAAATTATCACGTCTATGGATCTTTCCATCATGATACCTACAATATCATCTGGCTGTATATCCTTAGTTTTTAGTAGGTTAGCAAGACTGTTTGCTTTCGAATTTAATTGCCTATATGTTAAGGTCATATCACCAAATTCTACTGCTATATTTTCCGGTATTTTTTGAGTCACCTCAGTAAATACCTCATGAATAGTCTTTAAGCAATTATATTCCCTATCAGTTTCATTAAAATTGTATAAAATCTGTTCTTTTTCATTATCAGTTAGTATCTCTATATCTGATAACTTGGCTTCTGGATTTTCTGTGATTTTATGTAAAAGATTTAGATAGTGTTTTAAAAATCTTTCCATAGTATCTTTCTTAAAGAGCTTTGTACCGTAACCTAAATTAAAAGTCAGCTTTCCATCCCTTTCTGTAACACGTAGTGTCATATCAAATTGTGCAACCTTATTATTCACCTCAATATGCTCTAATGAAATATCATCTATTTCTAAACTTGACTCTCCCACATTCTGGTAAACCATCATTGCATCAAACAAAGGATTTCTGCTTGAGTCCTTTTCAATGTTCAATGTCTCAATTAGTTTTTCAAACTGATAATCCTGATTCTCATAAGCCTTTAAGGCATTGATTTTTACTTCATCGAGAAACTCTCCAAATGTTTTTTCTCCTCTAGGATAGTTCCTCATAGCAACAGTATTAACAAACATCCCCACTATTTCTTCAGTATCTATATGGGATCTTCCTGAAACCGGAGTGCCTACTATAATATCTTTCTGCCCAGTATACTTTAAGATCAAAACATTATATGCAGCAAAAAGCCACATAAACATCGTTGCTCCTCTTTCATTTGCCAATCTGTTTATACTTTCTCTAAGTTTCTTTGAAGCTTCAAAAATAATATTGTCACCTTCATAGCTGCGTACTAAAGGTCTTTTAAAATCCATTGGCATATTCAGAATAGGAACTTTACCCTTAAACATATTTAGCCAATATGCTTCCTGCTTTTTCATAATCCCTTCATTAAATAGTTCATTCTGCCATACAGCAAAATCCTTATATTGAAATCTAGGTTCCGGTAGTTCTTCTCCTTTATAGAGATTTTTAAACTCCTCCACCATCAATCCAATTGATATTCCATCGGCAATGATATGGTGTATATCAAGTAATAAAACATGTTTATGCTCTTTAATTTTTACTAATTTCAGCCTCAAAAGAGGAGCTTTACTCAAGTCAAAGGGTTTAACAAAGTTTTTCATTATGTTTTCAATGTCATAGCTTTTTGCAATTTCATAATCAAACTTAAACTTTATTTCATCATCAATAATCTGCTTCAAATGGTTGTCAACAAATTGAAAGCTTGTCCTCAAGGATTCATGTCTTTTTACAATAATCTGAAACACACTTTCAAGTTTCCTTAAGTCAAGCTCACCTTCAATGAGCAAGGCAGAAGGAATGTTATAGCTAGTACCTACTCCATCATAATGGTTTAATATATACATTCTCTTTTGAGCAGAAGAAGCTGTATAATATTCACTTTTCTTCACTTTTTTTAGAGGTGGATAACTTCCCCCTAGTTTGTCCCTAGAACCTAACTTTTCAGTAATTTTGTCAGAAAAATCCCTTAATGTTTCTGAACCGAGAAGTACAGAAATATCTAACTTTATGTTTAGTTTATTACTCAATTTATTAATTATCTTAAATCCAAGTATAGAATCTCCACCAATATCATAGAAACTATCATGTATGCTTATTTCTTTGAATCCTAGCATTTCTCCCCAAACATTCGCAACTTGTTTCTCGACTTCACTGTATGTACCCTCTCCACCTATTAAGGAAATTTCATTGTCAATAGTTTCAAAACCCTTATTACTATTGTTGGATAAATTAGATATCCTTTCATTGGACTTTCCAGGTTTTGTCCCTAGAGCTTTCGATACAATGCTTCCACCCTTAGGAATATCCAACCAACATCTTATTTTTTTGAAAGGATAAGTTGGAATATTGACTCTTCTCCTGTTTTCTCCTATATAGAGCTTATCCCACTCAATCTCTAAGCCTTCAACATAAGCTTTACATATATCCTTTAATACGGTTTTATTTTTACTTGCCGACAATAGGAATTCTCTAATTTTTAAATGGATATCTTTATTATGATAATTATCATTGGCTTTATTTCTACTGTTATTCTTTCTACTACCAATGTATTGCATTTCATTGTAAAATACCCCGTCAACTTCATTCAAATTAACTTTGTTATTCTTTATTTCTTCTAACTTATTTTTCAAATCTTTTTTATCTTTAATAATAAGCGCCAACCTTAAATTATAGTGTCCTCTTCCAGTATTAGCTGTATAGCACATATCTCTTAACTGTCGGTCATCTATCCTATCTAAAAATCTTATATATTTTATGACTAGCTCGTCTAATGATTCCCTGCTTTTTGCTGATATTGTCAATACATTAGTCATATCCTCATATTCTATTTCCTCATGGCTCTGTACTTCAAACTCTTCGAGGACGATATGACAGTTAGTCCCACTCATTCCAAATGAACTGACTCCTGCTCTTCTTGGAAATTCTTTTCTATGCCATCTAGATAATGTGTCATTAATATATACAGGAGAATTTTCAAATTCAATATTTCTATTAGGTCTATTAAAATGAAGTATAGGAGGTAGTTCCTTATATTTTAATGCACAGACTACCTTTATTAGGCCTGCTATCCCAGCTGCACTATCTAAATGTCCGATATTAGTTTTTACTGAACCGATAGCACAAAACTGTTTACTCTTTGTGTATCTATTAAAAGCTCTGGTAATGCCTTCAATCTCTATTGGATCGCCAAGTTTTGTCCCTGTACCATGAGCTTCAATATATGATATAGTACTTGGGTCAATGTCTGCATCTTCCCAAGCTCTGGATATTACATCCTCCTGCGCAAGTGGATTGGGAGCCGTGATTCCTATGGAGCTTCCATCCTGATTCACCGCACTTCCTTTTATGACTGCATATATATGATCCCTATCCTTCTTTGCTTTGTTTAGAGGTTTAAGAAATATTGCCACTACCCCTTCTCCACCACAGGTGCCATCCGAATCATCATCAAATGTTCTTGCTCTCTTGTAAGAGGATTCCACGCCGATACTATCATGATTATTACTTGCAAAAGGTACATAGTTAATTTTGACTCCCCCTACCAGCGCTTGGTCGCACTCCCCATTCCTGATTGCCTTGCACGCTTGATGAACTGCTACCAGTGAAGAGGAGCATGCCGTATCTATAAGCATGCTCGGCCCTCTTAAATCCAAAAGATAAGATATCCTACTTGCTATAATTGAAGCAAGGTTCCCTGCCGTAGAAATAGATAAAGATGATCTATCCACTTGACTAATTAGTTGCTTATACTCACCCGCTGAATTACTACTAAATCCAACATATACTCCCGTTCTGCTTCCCACGAGTTTTTTACCACCATAACCCGAATCTTCAATTGTTTTCCATGCTATCTCCAAAAAAAGTCTCTGATTCGGGTCCATTAGACTTGCTTCTCTAGGTGATAAACCAAAAAAACTGTAGTCAAATTTATCTATTTCATCTAAATATGCATTTTCATCATAATGTATATCAATCTCATCTCCATTTACATACTTCAAGTAATCATCAATATCTTTCCTTCTAGAACTAGGAAATTCTTTCACACAATCTATTCCACTACGTAGGCCATTCCAGAATTCGTCGATATTTTCCGACATAGGTAATTTAACTGCCATTCCAATAATCGCAATATCTCTAATTTCATCATCTTCAAAATATATATCACTACTATCCTTAAGTATATTTATATCAAGATCATTGAGTTCAAGCATTGTAACTCCCTCCCTTCGATGATTATACTTCTTTAAGAATTTTCTTTTTCAACCAACAATTTAATAAGCGCTAAATACTGCTCGAAAACAATTTTCATTTTATCTTTTTTTAGTCTGCCTGTATTGAATGTAAACACAAAATCTAATGCTGTTTCCTCTTCAGTAACACCTAAAGTAAAATCAAAGATATCTGGTAAATCATTTTCATGAGTAATCAGTTTTCCATCATAGTAAAGGGAGCAACAAGTATTCCCTATCTTTTCATTTGTCCTATCCTCATCATTCCATTGTAATGAGCAACATACTTCTTCCTGATACTTGTCACAAGCTCTTTTTAGAATATCAATAAAGTTACTAATATCTTTAAAATCGATACTTACAGGGACAATATTCTTATTGTCACTAATTATTGCCTGCAGGTTAGCCTTCTGATTGTCAGAGATCTTGAAAAGCAAGAATGAATATATAGCGAATAAAAGGTGTTGCACATCATTATTCTCTCTACTGGATATTTTTCTGAGATTCTCTAAAAGATTATCCTTAACCTGAGCTCTTATTGATTGATATTCTTTACCCACTTGATTACCTGTTAAGTATTGCTGAGGTATTTCTAGAGTTTTATAATAATTACTAAGTTCAACTACTTTCTTGTCTCTTCTATCGTTTTCTATAAACTCAGCTAATTTAGAGATTGTAGGATTATTGAAAATATCTGTTACTTTTATCTTTTCATCATATATCTCACCTAATCTAGCATATAACTTCATGAGAAGAAGAGAATTGCCTCCTATTTCAAAGAAATTATCATTCACACCGATTTCTTCATTTTTCAATATAGCTCTCCATATTTCAGCTATTTCTTCTTCTAATTCACAGGCTGGTAAATCATATTTATAAGAATTACTTTTTGTTATAGGTGAAGGAAGCCTCCTAATATCAATTTTGCCATTTGATGTCAAAGGCATTTTTGACAATTGAACAAAATATGTAGGTATCATATAATTAGGGAGTTTCTTCGATAAATCTTTCCTTAGCTCTTCAATATCTATATTTGTTTTTGCAGTAAAATAAAGGCATATATACTTGCTCTCTTCCTCATCTCCTCTCACCTGTGAAAAAGCTTCCATAATAGACTCATTCTCAAGGACCAGACTCTCAATCTCACTGAGTTCAATCCTAAACCCCCTCAGTTTCACCTGATTATCTATCCTTCCCATGAATTCAATATCTCCATTAGGTAACAATCTTGCAAGGTCGCCAGTCCTGTACATAATTTTATTGTTTAGAGGATTTAGTACAAATTTTTCTGCTGTTAATTCAGGACGATTCAAATATCCTTTTGCAAGACCATCGCCCGCAACACAAAGCTCTCCCACAATCATTTTCGGCTGTATTTCTTTGTTTTTATTGACAATATAAGCTTTTGTATTGCTTATAGGTCTACCAACTGGAATAGAATTACTGAATGCCTCACCCTGTTTTGAGTTCCATACAGTAGCACATATCGTTGTTTCTGTAGGTCCATAGGCATTAATATACTCTAGTTTATCTTTATAATTCTTCAAGAGACTTATAGGGTTTACTGATCCCGCTACAACCAACTTTCTAATTGTTTCTATATTGTTAGGTCTCAAATTTGCCAAGTATGTAGGAGGTAACGTCGCAATAGTTATTTCGTTTTCATTAAGAAATTCCTCAAAACTACTATAGCTACTTATAACATCTCTAGGAACAATATATAATTGAGCTCCCAAAAGCAATGTCATAAATATTTCCCAGATAGATGCATCAAAGGATACACTTGCAAATTGAACAATTCTATCATTATCTGTCACTCCCAATTTAGCACTAAAGAATTTCTTAAGATTTGCTATTCCTTTATTTTTAATCATTACACCCTTAGGTTTACCGGTGGAACCCGAGGTATAAATTACATATGCAACATCCTCCGTTGTGTTGTCTAACTTTGGATTGGTACAATCCATATTCAATTCAGCAATATCATCTATCTCTATTACATGTCCCTGGAAATGGTCTAATACATCAATAGCATCATTAACCTTTTCCTGAGTTAAAAGTACTTTTGCATCACTGTCTTCAAGCATGTATTGTATTCTGTCTTTCGGATATTCTGGATCAATAGGCAAATATACTCCTCCTGCTTTTAAGATCCCAAGAATCCCTATGATTGTTTCGATGGAATTCCCTGTCATAACTCCAATAATACTACCTTTGCTTATACCTTTGCTATTTAAGAGCCATGCTAGTTTATTGGCCTGTTCATTCAATTCCCTATAATTGAGCTTTCTATTTCCATAAACTACAGCTATATTATCAGGAGATTTTTCAACTTGTTCCTCAAACAACTCCTTGATTATCTTCTCTTGTTCATATTCTTCATCAGTATTATTTATAGATAAAATATCGTCGAGTTCATCTTGCGTAAGAATACTAATATTCTTTATTTTTATTGCTACATTGTTAAGTACACTTTTTATAACTTCCTTTAAATGCATTTCAATAGATTTAATAAATCTATTGTCATAAACACTAGCATTGAAAATCAGCCTTATAAGAAGCTCTTTATCAGGAGCTACTACAATATTAAAATCATAGTTTGCCTGATCTATCATTTCAACATCATCAATAACAAATCCAGTTGAATTTTCTTTCGAACTAACATCATCCTTTTTTACAGGATAGTTTTCAAAGGCTAGTAAATTGTCTATCAAACCACCTTTAAGGCTTGTTATCGACTGTATATCAGCTAGAGGCGAGTAATGGTAGCTTTCAGAAGATAGCAGATTTTGCTGTACGTCCTTTATAAGCTCATCAAATCCTTTTTCGCCATCGCATTTTATTCTTACAGGAATTGTATTTATAAATAACCCTGCCATCCTTTCAATTCCAGGTATTTCTGAAGGCCTCCCCGCAACAACAGTTCCAAATACTACATCAGAAGTGTTATTATATCTTTGAAGAAGTATACCCCATAAACACTGAAACACCGTACTTAGAGTAACCTGATTACTTATAGCGAGTTCTGTTAAACGCTTTGTTAAATCCTCATCTAAGCTGAATCTTACTTCATTTCTCTCAAAATTATTAGATCTATGTTTATTGCTTAGCTTAGGTAACGTCGCTTGTTGTTCATAATCCTCTAGGACACCCTTCCAATAGTTAACTGCTTTTTCCTTATCTTGCTCCTGTAACCAATGGATATAATTACTATAGGGTTCAACCTCTTCAAGGCTAATCTTCTTGTTGTCTTGTAGAGAGTTGTAAATGCTGAAGAATTCATTAACTATTACGCCAAGACACCATCCGTCCATTATTATATGATGGAAATCCCAAATAAGTTTGTATGTTCCGTCTTCAGTTTTAAATATGGATGTTCTTATAAGAGCATCTTCAGTTAAATCAAACCCTCTTTCCCTATCTTTCTTTATATAATTGCTGATATACAAATTCATCTTCTCTTTATCCATACTAGATATATCTTCTATGTAAACTTCATGTTCACGTTCTTTTAGAACGATCTGTCTCGGCCTTTGAATATTTTTAAAGATAAAAGCAGTTCTTAAGATTTCATATCTGTCAAAAAGCATATTATAGCTTTTTTGATAAATATCTACATCAAACTCACCTTTAACTGTCATTATTGATTGTTCAAAGTATACATCTATACCATTTTTAGTAAGTGTATGATATAGCATTCCTTCCTGCATAGGAGAAAGTGGATACACCTTTAAAATATCTTTACCAATTGTCTCAATTATAGTATCAAGTTCTCTCTGAGCAAGAGTACTGTCTCCAACATCCGAAGGAGTAAGTTCGCATTCTGTTGTATTAATACAATGGTTTATTATGCTCTTTAAATTTTTCTTATATTTGTTCAAAATCTCTCTTATGGTTGTTTCCATGTATTGACCTTTACAATAATGGAGATTTATCTTAAGCTTTTTATCAACAATCAATCCAATAATATCTAGATCATTTATCCTATCCATTTCAGGAGATATAGATGTCCCAATAGCAATATCGGAAAATGTAAAATATTTGCTACTAATATCTTGATCAAACTGTCCAAGGTAATTAAATCCTATCTGTGGTTTTAAATTAAATTCTATATTTTTTATGTTTTCAGAGCCTGTCATATAACGTAATATTCCATATCCAATTCCTTTGTTTGGTACTTTCCTCAAAGTTTCTTTCACTGCTTTTATGGTCATTGGAGTGTTATCCATTGATGACATATCAATGACAACAGGGTATTGCGATGTAAACCAACCTACCGTCTCGTTAATATCTATGTGATCTATAATTTGCTCTCTTCCATGGCCTTCAAGATTTATACCAACCATGCTGCTTCCTGTCCACTCTTTAATTGATAGTCCAAACGCTGCTATTAGAATATCATTTATCTCCGTATTGTATGGTCTATTAACACCTTTAAGAAGGTTTTCTGTTTCTATCTCATCTAACTCAAAACCTAATACACTTTCATCCTTTAGCTTATTACTTTTTGTCTCCCTATCCCTAGGTAAGAGATCAAGTTTTTGTTTTTCCAAACTATTCCAATAATCTATTTCTTTTAACAATCGCCTACTATTTGCATACTTATTGATTTCTTCTACCCAATCCTTATAAGAAAGAGATTTATCCGACGTAATAATCTCCTCTCCACTCATCATCACATTATAGATAATCGAAAAATCATTTAAAACAATTCTCCAAGATACGCCATCCACAACAAGGTGATGGATAATCACAAGTAAATGGTCACCGTGTATCGTTTTAAAAAGTCCTAGTTTAACAAGATGGCCCTTTTCCAAATCAAGGCTCCTTTGCAGCTTCTCAACCTCAACTGTTACAGCTTCTTGGTAGTTGTCATTCTTAGTTAAATCAATTTCTTCTAATTTGAATAACTCTCCATCAAGTCCTCTATTATATTGTTGTATTCTTCCGTTTACATACCTATATACCATTCTTAACGCATCATGTTTCTCTACTATTTTAGTAAAAGCATCCCTTATTATATCTTGATTAAAGCCATCTTTGGCATGCAGCATAACAGCCTGATTAAAATGATTTCTATTCTTCATTTTCTTCTCAAAAAACCATTTTTGTATAGGTGAAAGTTTGGTTTCTCCCTGGATAATATCATTATTGACCTTTGTAGTACTAAAATGCTTTACATGAGGACTCAGTTGTTTTATAGTTGTATACTTAAAAATATCTTTTACATCTACCTTAATCATTTGTTTTTGAAGCTTTGCAGAGATCTGTATAGCCTTGATTGAATCCCCACCGGAAGTAAAGAAATTATCGTCTATGCCTATTTTTTCAATTCCCAAAATTTCTTGCCAAACAGCAGAAATTTTTTCTTCAACTTTGTTTCGAGGTGCTTCATATTCAATCTTTGTCCTATTTTTAATTTCAAGCACTTCTAATGACTTTCTATCTAACTTACCATTATTAGTTAATGGCATTTTATCAAGAAAAACAAAAACAGAAGGAACCATGTAGTCCGGCAAATATTTCATAATATATTCTCTTAACTCTTTTTCCTCAATACTTTCACTGGATACAATATATGCACAAATGACGTTATTCTGACTTTTATCTTTCTTCAGCATAACTGCTACTTCTTTCACCGCATCAATTTCTATTAACTTACTTTCAATTTCGCCTAGCTCAATTCTATATCCTCTGATTTTAACCTGTCTATCAGCCCTACCGTAAAGTCCTATATTACCGTCTGACATCCATCTTGCAAGATCTCCGGTTTTGTACATTCTTTGGCATTTATAAAATGGGTCACTGATAAACTTTTCATCATTTAATTCAGGGTTATTTAAATAACCCCTTGCAAGTCCCTCCCCAGCGATATAAAGATCACCCTGAGCACCTATCGGTAATAGTGAACCTTGCTTATTAAGTACATAAAGTCTGTTATTTGCAATTGGTTTTCCAATTATACCTGTTTGGTTAGCCTCCATATCTATTAATGAAGTTGTTGTAATTGTATTTTCAGTTGGTCCATATTCATTTATAAGCTTAATGCTTGGTTTAATTTGTTTACTCAGTAAAACCAATTCCTTATCTGCTTTTTCTCCTGCTAGCACTACAAACTTCAGTGCTTCAATATCTTTTGGAACAGCACCATCTAATATGGCTCTATACATAGAAGGCACTACACTCATATTAGTTATTTGCATCTCTTTTATCAATCTTCTTGCAAAGTCAAAATCCCTCCATCGCTTTGCATCTGGTAGTATAAGGTTTCCTCCTGATAATATGCTTGAATAGCAATTCGCTCCAAAACCATCAAAAGCAGGTGAAATAAGTTGTAAAGTCCTATCTTCTGGCTGGAAGTCATATTCTTGTTTTCTCCAGTAAATAAAATTGACAAGACTCCTGTGTTCAATCATGACTCCTTTAGGTACACCTGTGGAACCAGATGTATAAATCACATATGCCAAATCTTGTGCAGAACTAGTCTTACCTAATTTACTTCCATTTTCCCTACTAACACTTTCGTCACTTATATCTATCATTTGCCCGCTAAAGTTAATTTTTTTCATTAAATCCGCCTGTGTTAACAGAATGTCGACTTCACTTTCTTCTAAAATAAGACGTATCCTTTCATCTGGGTAGTCTGGAATTATAGGTAAATATGCTCCACCTGACTTCAAGACACCTAGTATTGCAACTATTAAATCAGTAGAATAATTCAATAAAATTCCTACAATTTTATTCGACTTATTGTATTTTTTTATCAGATAATTAGCAACTTGGTTTGATTTTCTATCTAGTTCCTTATAAGTAAGGCTTTCGCTAACAATCAAGTTGTCTTTTCTGCTTCTTATAAAGCTTTCTATCTTTTTATTGGTTTCTAAATAGTGTTGACTTACTTTAGAATTAAGTTCCTCATCTTTATAATAAATATAAGGATAAAAGAGATCCTCAAGATGGGGGTAAAATGGTCTGCTTTCCATATTCTTATCACTAAATTTAATATAATCTTCAAAAGTTTCGCCATAGGATACCATGTCATATTTTTCTGCATTATGTGCTACAGGAGCTCCTGGTTGTGCATGCAAGCGCGCCCAGTGTAGATTACTAAAGCAGGAATATGTGTTCATTATATAGTCAAGTATCCTATCACTTTTCTTCATATCCTCCTCGGTATAGAACGGCATTCCTGCAATGAGATTTATCCTTACCTCAGAGTTCTTATACTTTTCACACGCATCCATAAAGTTAAATATTTCTTTATCAGTTGGCTGTGGCTTTATTTCTTTCAATGACTCTAAATGCTTTCTGTGTCTCTCTGATAAGCTACATATATCAAGCTCCCAATAGACATACTTGAAAGTTTTGTTAACATATTCTAAAAGCTCCTTTGATGGTGGTATAACGTTGCAAAATGTGCAAAAATGTGATGATAAATCTATACCATCCCACATATCACGACATAAATTTAGGAGGTTTTCATTTGATGATTCAAAGTCAAACATAAATGTTGATACATAGTTCTTTGTCAGCATAATATCATTTCTAATTTCATCTATGCCTCGCATATTAAGCTTTGTTCTGTTAAAAGTTTTAGCCATTCCCTCGCGACAACTAGCACAGGTTAGACAGTTCAGGCCGCATCCTTTACTTGTATATATGTAAAAGGTCCCAAATAGTGTAGCGCGTTTTGAAATAAGGATTTCATCAAGATCTGACAAATATACATCCTTAGAATTTGATTCATTTTGCACATAGGTAATAGGATTGTCAATAATCTGTCCATCTCTCTTGTAGCAGCAGTTAGGTATATAGTCCGCATCCTGACATATTTTAAGAAATGGTAGTTCACCGTCACCCCTTATTATATAGTCAACATAATCATATTGAATTACACGGTCATAATAGTATGAGGCAGTATTTCCACCAACTACAATTTTTATATCGGGACAATATTCTTTAACAATTCTACAAGTTTCTAAAGCACGTGATGAATGAACAAACCATTTCATACTAACCCCTATAATCCGAGGCTGTACCTTGTCTATAAGCTCTTCAATATTCTTTTTAAAGCCATTATATTCAATATTTGAGTCCGTAAACTGGCAGCATGCAGAGTATCCATTCCTTCTCAGATAAGAAGCTAAATATAAAAGCCCAACTGTAGACATCCCTGGAGTATCTCCAAACAAAAGCACTTCAGCCTTCTGAAGGTTTTCGTCTGGTAAAAATATATAATCCAATTTTTCTTTTTCAGGACTTTGTTTATGGATATCAAAACTTACTTCAGTTTCAAATTCCCCATCTACTTCTAGTGATTTAAAATCGACTAATTGAATAATATCATTACAGTATAAGAGTTTTATAAAGCGGCAAAAGTCCTCCTCAGAATTACCTTTAAATACCTCAATCTTGGTACTATCAAGCTTAATGGATATTTCAAGCACATCGTCATGTGGTATTGAATAAATAGTAAGATCAAAACTATGATTTTTCACCTTATTAAAAAATGACTTTACATTTAAATTTCTACTAAATAATTGCATCATCTTTAAAACATTATTATTAACGACTATGTTCTTATGTGTATGGGTTTTAAGTAGTGTAAACTTTCCTTCATGACCCGGCACATCAATACCGTGTCTAAAAATATAAGGGTTCTCCTCAAAGCAACATTTGCTTAGCTTTTCTATAGTTTTTGGTACACTAACCTCAGATCTTAGCGTATCATAGACTTCTGTCAAATCTATTGCACAGCTTACAGCTATGTTATCAGGTGTTTCTTCAGCCTGTATTTCAAATAATTCATGAATAGTTTTATCATGTGGATACTCTTGAATAGTGTTATTAAATTCCTTTAAAAGTTTATTTCTTTCTTCTTGTGATACTAACTCTGTATCGCTTATCTTAATATCCAAATTAGCTAATACACAGGACAATATGTTGTTATAGCACTCAAATATCTTTTTTACAGCATATTCTGAAAACACTTCGGGATTGTATTGAACATTACATGCAAAGCAGTCATTTGTCTTTCCTATTCTTACAATTAGATCTTTGCTTTCAAATGACTCTTTACTATCTAAAGGAATATTTTCATGTATGCCATCCATCATGACTATCATCCTTGTAAGCAATTCCATGTCATCATAACCAAGAAGCTTTAAAAGTTTATCCATTGGATAATGTTGATTTTTATAGGCTTCTGAAACAGTTTGCTTTACGCTAATTAAAACTTCCTTAAAGGACATACCTCTTTCAATTTGATCTCTTATGGCCAAAGTTTTGTTAAAACTCTGTCCACCTGAGCTAAGAGATGGAGAGGCTGTGATTATATCACTTTTACCTGTATACTTATAAATAACTACCTTAAATGCAGCAAGTAATATAACATAACTTGCCAAATCCTGCCCTTTACTAATTGCCGTTATTTTTTCACTAATTGTTTTGGGAATAATTATCTTCAACTCACTTTTTTCACTAGTATCTAGATGAAGATAATTTGAAGCAAGCTCAATTCTTTCTATCTCCCCAGATAGCTTTCTCAACCAATATTGTTTTGCTTTTTCTAATTTATCAATTAAATTCTGTTTGTAATCCCCCATCATGTCTCCCCCTAAAAAATACTACTGTATTTCTACTCAATTTCACTCCTCCAGTCTAAAAACTAAAATCAATATTAACTTCCTGACCAAGTTTAGCTTCATCTTCTACTAAGTTCAAATACTCTGTCATATCCTCATCTTGATCAGCACATCCATATTCAAAGTCCATCCATATTTGAGGAGTTGCCTTCAGTGACTGGCTCTTTGTTTTTGATTTTTCTAACTCCATATTGATAATTTGTAATACCTGTGTGTTCATGATGGAGTTATCAATACATACTTTGATTAACTTTTCTCTTACTATTTCATATACAAAAAGCCCTTTCCCATCCATGCATGAATCTGCATCTTCAATAACACTTAAGATACTATCTGTATCTCCGCATTTCTCAAGTATATAGGTAACCGTTTTTCGATAGGATGTAAAAAGAAAGTTAAACAGTTTAATCCTTTTTTCCAACAGTAAGACCTCTTCGTCAGAGATTGTTTTAGGTTTAAACACTCTCATATCCGGTGCCGCTGACTTCTCTTTTACATATTTGTTATCTATGTATTTAATATAGTCCTCAAAGTTTTTTACTTTCATTTCAATATCATATTTTTCTGGGAAGAAGAAAAGCAGTGACCCAGGATCTGTTGAGAAGTTGAAATATTCTGCTTCAAGTATCTCGTTATATTTTAGATTTAGCTCCATAATATGTTTAATCGTATCCATGACAGATTTACTGTCGTCATATGCAAGGAAATATCCATAATATAGCTGAACACGTATATTTCCTTTTACTCTTATATACTCAAGACACTTCTCAAGTTCCTCATTTGTGTAAAATAACCTGTTATCTTTATTTTTAATTCGGATACTCTCATTCACTGTTTCTGGAGAGATTTCAAAAATTACATTCTTACAGCTCTCTGAAATAGAATTTATGAGTTCTTTTGTAGGTAATTTCCATGAACCAAAAACATAGTTGATATCTATTCCTTCATCTTTTAATCCTTTAAAAAATTCAATATACCATTTATCACTATCCTGACATTCAAAACTGGTATAGAAGGTTTCAAATCCAAAAGATTTTGCTTTCTTTACGGTTTTAATTGCTGACTCGACAGATCTTATAATAGACTTTCTCCTATTATTCATCCTGCTTTGAGCTTCACAATTTCCCCCACAAAAACTACATGCATAAGAGCAACCTCTTCCTACCTCAAGTAAAAACAAAGGTGAGGAAGCAATTGGTTCAAACCTTGTCCAGAATCTTGAAAAAAGTTGATAATCCTCCCAATTTCTTAACATATCAACAGAAGCGAAATCAAGTTTTTCCATTTCTTCCGGTGTTCCTATATATGAAAAAGGATTGTTTATAATTTTAGAACAATTTCTCCAAACAAGATTTTGAACATTATCTAAATTAATATTCTGGATTGTAGACTTGACAGTCAGTTGTGCTTGTAATTGTGAGCAAAGTTCTACAATCGGTACCTCTCCATCACCTCTTATAACAGCATCAATTTGAGGATATTTCGAAATAATCTCATTTGCAAATAGACTTGCTGTAAAGCCACCAATAAAAATAAATATATCGGGATTTATTTTTTTAATTAGAGCTGCTACATCTAAAACAACTAGTCCCTGATTTACCCAATGGCAATCAAAACCAACTACATCTAGTGTAGTAAAGTCAATAATTTCATCAATTTCTTTTCCCTTTTCTAGGTCCAAGTGTAAGATTTCTGAATCAAATCCATTATCCTTAAGAGTCTTTGCTAAGGGAAATAATCCCATCGGCATGAAAAATATATTCTTATCAACTGTGTCCATAGGATTTGCTATATTGGAGTTCCCACAGTGAATAAGCTTTACTCTTAGTTGCTCATTTAGCTTCATTTTTTAATCCCCACCATTCAAATATCTAATTTAATATCCATTTCATCTTCAATATCTATATTGTTACTTTCAAGATTAATAGAATTTGCAAGGCTTGTGAATTCATCATATTGGGTATAAAAATTGTTTGAAAGTTGAATAATCTCACTAACGCCATTAAAATCAATACATTTTTGAGCACTAGATTTACAATACGAACAGTTAGTGCAATCATTTTTGCAAAAATTTGATTCATTGTAAAATGGCTTGAGAAAGTCGTCAAGCTTGCGATTATCAACATGAATTCTAAAAGCATTAGTAGGAGAGAACATCTCTAATAATTCTAGTAAATTCCCATCAAAATATCCCTTAAAATAACTCTCAACAGTCTTTACTGGATCTCCTTTCAATACCATCTGTCTGCCCTGTAGCTTAAAATGATGAATCCCTATAGAGTCATAATATTTCAAATCTTCTGGTCTAATCCAGCTAAGCTTTAATACATTTTCAGGGCTTTCATATCTCTTTAGCATACATCTATGTGGATAATAACTTACACTTGCGGAACTGACAGTTTTGTATGAATCTCCAGCTGCCTCATTATAGTGGAACATACGATTAGTACAATTAATATGGCATATAGAATTAACAATTACCTCAACATTATCACCATAAGCATTTACTATACTTTTTAAGGCTTGAAAATCTCTATTAATTGATTCTCCAACTACAAGCCTATCTAAACCTATTTTTTTGTAGTGCATTGCCATATTTGCATTAATGACTTGGCATATCGTTGAGATTTTTACTTTAAAGTCATATCCCAATGATTGGATAAGTTCCATAAGTGAAGGGAGCGCGACCGTTAAAGACCTTACCCCCGCCTTATGAAGAGTATCTAAAAAGCTTTTAATCTCAAGAATTCCTTCCCTTGTAAACTCTCTGTTTTGCATGAATGGTGCATTTATCGTATAGCTAAACTCAATATTTTTTTCCTTTGAGTACTTGATATAATCTGATAAATCCACAATATCTATCTTAGGTAAAAGCTCTAAAGCTCTTCCGGATTCAAAATTGTTACCCGAAGTTATCTGTCCATAAGTTTCTATAACCCTTGAGTCAGAATACGAATTATTTAATCTATAATACTCATCGATGGTTTCAGTCTTAAAATCCGCTGGGATACTAAAATATTTCAATCTAATCACTCCAATGTCTTAGTAATTCAAACTTTGGCTGTCACACAAAGGCATCTTATGAGTTCAGCCTAGGGTGTTTCTGAATAAATGAAGATCAAGGTCTTGAAATTCATCATTCTGAAATACCCCCAGTATAAAACTTTAGGGAAGATATGATTATGAAAAGAATGTATTCATAAACACAATAAATCCGAACGAAATAGTCACCATTGTATATATTTTTGCCTTACTTAGTTTACTTACTTCAACAAGACCAATTGCGATCATAACAAACTGCCAAATTGTAAAAACATTTAAACTGAATATGAATTTATAAAATAAACTGCCATTAAGGTTTGGTAGAAAAATATCCAACAAGTATGTAAATGATGCGTTAAATTCTAGAATTCCAGTAAAGTATGATGCAACAATACTGACTATAGTCCACAGGATGACTGGTACATAAGAATAACCTGTAACAACAGTAACCTGTTTAAATGTTCCTTTTCCCTTCAAAAGCTTGATTATCCCAAAGTATATAGTTGAATATAATAACCATGGGAATATTGTCTGAATAGGACTAATCAAAAGTATCTTTATAATCTCAAGATTTTTTTGTTCTGGTGTAATGTTAGGTGCAATTTCTTTCAAATAAGGTCCACTAAATGTTGGAAATGCTAATAATGCTAGAGCTATATAAGCAAGCCCATTTATTAGAAGTGGAACCATTATATTAGGATCTTCTGCTATTTCTTTCATTGCTATCTTAGGTGATTTTATAAGCTTGAGTCCTTTTTCCAAGCCACTGCTTTTCTTATCCTTACTCTGTGGATTAAATTTATTTGCTTCTTCAATATTCATAGTTACCTCCTCGATCCTTTATTGGTATTCCTTATTAATAACCTTAAAAGTCAAACTCAATGTCCATATGCTTCGTATCTTGAAGCGATTTGATTATGCTATCTTTTTCAAATTCATCAAGTGTATCAATATTTCTTATCAGTATTTCCTTATCACTTACTACATGTTCCAATATTCTTTTATAATCCCTTGAAAGCTTCTCTATTGTTTCTTTTGCAAACAGATTCTTGCTATACTCAAAATAAAATGCAAGTTTCTCATCTTTCTCCGCTCCATAGAGGGCAATATCATGTCTGAAAACATTCAACTTAAATTTGTATGGTTTGAAATCTACATCTGGCAGCCTGAGAGTAGGAATTTCCATATTTTGCAATATAAACATAGTGTCTTGTAATGGAACTCGCCCGAGTTCTCTTTTTAGTCCAAGTTTTTTAATGAAGTCATCAAAAGGATAATCTTGATTTTCATCTAACTTCATTACACTTTCTTTAACTTCTTTCAAGAAACTACTAAAACTTTTATCACCTTCTGGACGATTTCTTAATGCAAATATTCCAACAAACATGCCAATGATCCCCTCGAGTTCTGCAAGCCTCCTACCGGAAGTACCCGCACCTATTATACAGTCCTCCTGTCCAGTAAATTTGTTTAACAAAACATAATATGCGCTGAGTAGAAGAATGTATAAAGTCACATTTTCTCGTAAGACCATAGCCTTTAGTTTCTTTGTAAGTTCAGCATCTAGTTCAAAGGTTATAACTCCACCCTCAAAAACTTGATTAGTTCTTGGATAATCCAGTGGGAATCTCAGTTCTGGTATTTCTCCAGATAATACACTCAGCCAGTATTCCTCCTGACGCTTATATAAATCAGAACCGAAAAGTATATTTTCCCATTCAGCATAATCCTTATAGTGTATTGTTAATTGTGGTAATTTTTTGCCTTCATACAAGCTAATAAAATCCTTCACCAGAATTCCCATAGATACACCATCAGAAATAATATGATGCATATCAAATAACATTAAATGTTTGTTTTCAGATATTCTCACAAGACTCACCCTTAAAAGAGGCGGTTGACTAAGATCAAATGGTCGAATAAAGTCATAGATAATTCTATCAATGTCATCCATATCTCCATTTTCATACTCGATGTTTAGCTCCAAATTTTCACGTATTTTTTGAACAAGTTCACCGTCTATAAGTTCGAATGACGTCCGCAAAGTTTCATGTCTCTTCACAAGTTCATTAAAAGCCGTTATAAAACGCTTTACATCAAGCTTTCCTTCCACCATCATTATTTGTGGCATGTTGTAATTGATACTCTTTCCTTCTAGCTGACAAAGAGCATACATCCTACGCTGAGACGATGACAAAGGATAGTATTTCTTTTTTTCAGCAGGGTTTATTGTTGGGTATAAAGTATTTGAAGCTCGATCAACAACTTCTGCAAGTTTTCTAATTGTTGGATTTTGGAATATTTGTCTTAAAGTAATCTCTGAGCTAAATTCCTTTCTTATCTTTGATACTAGAACCGTAGCTTTTAAGGAATGCCCTCCTATATCAAAGAAACTGTTGTCAATTCCTGTTTCTTCAATATTGAGTATAGAGCGCCATATGTTTAAAAGTTTCTTCTCCGTTTCATTTCTAGGCTGAATACAATCTTTTCTTGTATTCATACATAAAGACGGCTCTGGAAGAGATTTTCTTTCCAGCTTCCCATTATAAGATAGCGGCATCTTTTCAATACTTATAAAATAGGAAGGTATCATATAGTCAGGTAAATACTGGCTAAGAATCTCACGTATTTCTGATTCTACAAACTCATTGTCAGATACTATATACGCACACAAATACTTACTACTATCATTATCTTCCCGTGGTAAAACTACTGTCTCACGAATCCCTTCAATCTCTAAAAGATGTGCCTCTATTTCCCCGAGTTCTATTCTAAATCCCCTAATCTTAACCTGATGGTCTATCCTCCCAAGATACTCAATATTCCCATCTGCCATCCATCTGGCAAGATCACCTGTACAGTACAATCTCGATTGTGGCGTAAAAGGATTCATCACAAATTTTTCAGAAGTAAGCTCTGGCCTATTAAGGTAACCCCTTGCAAGTCCGTCTCCGGCGATACACAATTCTCCAGGCACACCAATTGGTTGAAGGTTCTTATGCTTGTCCAAAACATACAATTTGATATTGTCGATTGGCTTTCCTATCGGCACTATATCTAATTCCTCTCCTATAGAGCAATCGAAGTATGATACATCTACAGTCGCTTCCGTAGGTCCGTAAAGGTTGCTCAATCTTGTCCCGTATCTAGAATTTAATTTACTATTAAATTCCTTTACTTGATTCAATAAAAGAGCCTCTCCACTCGAAAATACCTGCCTTAAACTCGATATCTTTTCACATTCTTCTGGATTTCCAAGATGCTCTAAGAAAATATTCAACATAGATGGAACAAAGTGTAATGTTGTTACCTTATCTTTCTTTATGGTTTCTGTTATCACCCATGGGTCTTTCTCTCCTTCAGGTTCCAAAATGCTAATCTTTGCCCCTGCAAATGCCCACCAAAAAAGTTCCCAAACAGATACATCAAAAGTAAAAGGTGTCTTCTGCAGAATAACATCATCTTCACCAATGGGATATTTTTTCTGCATCCAGTTTATCCTGTTTATTACTGAATAATGTTCTATCATTGTTCCTTTAGGTTTGCCTGTTGAGCCTGATGTATATATAACATATGCTAAGTTCTTTGAATTGTTGATATTCGTAAGATTTTGGTGATTCAATTGATATATATCTTCTTGATTAAGATTTATAATTTCTCCTACATATTCAACTTTCTCCATAAAATTTTCTTGAGTAAGCATAATCTTGGCATTGCTATCTTCTAACATATACATGATTCTTTCATGTGGATAATTAGGGTCAATTGGTAGATAAGCACCACCAGCCTTTAATATTCCAAGAATTCCTATAGCCATTTCAAGAGAACGCTTAGACATAATGGCTACTATACTATCTGACTTTACCCCTCTATCTCTTAGAATCTTTGCAATACTATTACTCTTGTGATTCAGCTCCTTATAGGTAATCTGTTCACCATTAAAAACAGCCGCAATACGATTAGGTGTCTTTAAAACCTGTTCTTCAAAGACCTGATGCAAAGTCTTATAAATCGGATATTCTATATTAGTATTATTGAATTCATATAATAAGCTTCTTTTCTCTTTCTCAGATAATATTGATGCTTTAGAAATTAATCCTTTGGGTTTATAAGCCATTTGCTTTAAAGAATTCATAAAATATGTAAGAAGTTTTTCAATCATATTGTCGGGAATCAATGGTTGTACATATCCTATAAGGATTTCCAAGTCCTCCCCAGTAGTTGATATAGTAAAATCAATCAAAGTGTTCTTTCTCTCGTGACTCCGCATATTTGGCATAAGCTTTATATCTATATCACTACTAAATTCTTTAAAATCTACGTAGTTAAAAAAGTATCAAAAAGTGGGTTGTCTTGGTTACGATCTCCACTAGTTAGCTGGTGTATTTCAAAGAGAGATAGTTTTCCATAAGTCTTTAAACTTATCAACTTATCAGACATCTCTTCAATGAGACTCTCCCATGTCATACCCTTTCTGAATTTGACCCTTACAGGCAAAGTGTTCAAAAAGCATCCAAGTATTTTCTCACTATCCTCAAACACTGGTCTATTATGTTCAACTAGTCCTACAACAATGTCACTTTCGTACGACCACATATTTAAGGCACAAGCATATGCTACAAAACATAAGGTTCTTAGGTCAGTTGCATATCCACTATCAGCATCACTATTGCCTCCTAAAAAAGGATTTTTATATTTTTGACTTTTAGTTATATACTTCTCTTCCTGAACAATTTTAGCCTTATCATAGGATTCTAAATTGAATTTTTTATAATCAAGCAGTTCATCTTTCCAATATCTTAAAATCTCCTCATTTTCCTTTATTGCAAGTTGTTCTATTACAAATTCCTTATAGCTATTTTTTAATTTTTGTAGAGAGAAATTCATATCTGCATCTAGCCTCAAATAAGTATCAAGTAGTTCAGATATAAAGTTCGCAACGCTCCATCCATCTAAAATGGCATGGTGGTATATCAAAGAAAAGCATATGCTTCCTTCTCCTAAATTGAACATTCTTATTCTCCAAAGGGGCTTTCTTAAATCATTCATCAACATGAAAGATTTTTTTCTGTCTTTACGGAGACGTTCATTAATGTAATCATGCTGGTCAATACTATTCATATATGAAATATCTTCATGTTCAATATCAATTTCACTCTCTTTATAAATGATCTGTAGGGGTTCTACAAACTCATCTAAGATTAAAGCTGTCCTTAAAATTGGATGTTTTGCCGACATCAATTTTAAAGCCTTATTGAAATTTAAAAGATTAAATTCCTTATCATTGATCAAATATAGAGATTGATTATGATAAATTCCTTTATCAGGGTATCTCAAAGAATGATAAACCATTCCATGTTCAATATCACTTAAAGGATAAATATCTTCCAACGTAGATAAATCTATTCCAAGATTTTTATTGTTAAGTATTTCATCCTTCATTTTCTGGACTCTATCCTCTATAGCTCTAAGATTCCCCTCGGATGTTTTCGCTTGGTATCTATTTAAAGACTGTGCTAGAACTCTAACTGTTGGATTATTGTATAGAACGGCTAATTCAATGTCAATTCCCATCCTTTTATTAATAGCACTAATAACACGGAGTGATTTTATAGAGTCTAACCCTATCCTAAAAATGTTATGATTTACACCGATTCTGTCCTCTTTTAAATAAAGTACCTCAGTAATTATATTTATTAACTCTTCTTCCATAGAATTTGAAGGCGCTATATATTCTACATTCTCATAGATACTTTCTGTTGGATCTGGTAATGCCTTTCTATCTACCTTTCCGTTTGATGATAATGGCAACTTCTCCAGTCTTATAAAGTAAGACGGAATCATATAGCTTGGAAGGCTTTGGGATAAATGTTCAACAATAGCATGTGTATCAAGTTCCTTATCTAATACCATATAGGCACATAAATATTTATGACCGCTATGATCATCCCTTGATACAACGACTATCTCTTTTATCCCCTCTAGAGCTAAAAGCTGCGTTTCTATTTCTCCCAGTTCAATTCTAAATCCCTTGATTTTAACCTGATAATCAATTCTTCCAAGAAATTCAATATTGCCATCAGGCATCCATCTTGCTAAATCCCCTGTACGATATATTTTTGTTTTTGGATCATATGGATTGTATATAAACTTCTCATTTGTTAGTTTTTCTCGGTTCATATACCCTCTCGCAATTCCAACACCCGCCAAGCATAATTCACCAGCAACCCCAATTGGATTAATCTTGCCGTTCCTTCCTAGAATATATACTTTGTAATTATCTAAGGGCTTACCAATGGGAACACTATTTTGTTTCTCTATTTTATACACCGAATACCAAGTTGAATATATTGTAGCTTCAGTAGGACCATACAAATTTTCTAATCTCGTTCCTTTTATCATATTATGAAATTTTGTTGCTATATTGATGCCTAATACTTCACCACAGGCAAATACATATCTAAGACTCTTTAAATCACTACAAGCCCTCATACTTAACATATCTAGAAATTCGTTTAACATCGTTGGTACAAAATTAATATGAGTCACATTATATGTATAAATTGCTTCTAGAATTTTTAATGGCTCCTTTTCATCTCCTGGAGGTAATATAGCCAACCGTCCACCACTTAAAAACCATCCAAATATCTCTGGAACAGATATATCAAATGTATATATTGTTTTAAGCAAAAAGGTATCCCTCTCATTTAGTGGATATTTATTTTGCATACTCAATAAAATATTAACTGCGGATCGATGCTCTATCATCACACCCTTTGGATTTCCTGTTGACCCAGAAGTATACATCACATACGCAAGGCTTACGGCATCACTTATGGGATTAAGATTATTGCATGGTTCTATATAATGTTCTTCATCCTCTAGATTAATAACTTCTCCTTCAAATTCCTGTATTTTAAGATGGTTATTCTGAATAAGCATTACTTTAGCGTTACTATCCTCTAGCATATACTTTATTCTCTCTACTGGATGATCAGGATTAATTGGTAGGTAGGCTCCTCCTGACTTTAATATCCCTAAAATACCAACCATCATTTCTAGAGAACGCTTTGATATTATAGCCACTATACTATCTTTCCCTACCCCACGATTTCTTAACATTTTGGCAATATTATTGGCCCTGCTATTTAACTCTTTATATGTTAGCTGCTTACTTCTAAAAACAATTCCAATGTTATCAGGTGTTTTTTGTACCTGTTCCTCAAACAACTGATGTATGGACTTTTCAACAATTTGATTAGCTTGTACATCATTAAATTCATATAGCACTTTGTGCATTTCTTCTTCGCTTAAAATCTCTAGTTCATCTAATTTCGATTCTAATTTTTCTTTAATATTAGTGAAAAATACTATCATATGACTAAAGACCCTAGCTATTGTTCTTTCTTGATAAAGACTACTGTTATAAACTACTTCCAGTGCTAATGAATTATTATTCAATGAAAAAATAAATTTGCAATCAGTTTCTATATGCTTAATAGTCTCTTTGTTATGAATGCTGTCAAGCAATACAATGTTTTTAAATATTGGTATAGTACCCTCAGAGAGGTCTACTCCCAATTGCTCTAGAACCTTATATATAGGATAATTTTGATTTGCATCTGCCTCCATGACAGTCTTCCTAACCTCTGAAATTAACTCCTTTAAAGTAAAATTTACATCCACGCTACTTCTCAAAGCTAGAAAATTGTCCAAATATTCATCATCATCATCCTGTATAAACACTGGCATTCCTACCACAATATCTTGATTACTAGTGTATTTCCAAAGTAGAAATTTGACACATGTAAGTAATAAAATATAAATACCATATTCTGATTGCTTGCACATTTCAGAAATACTCTGATATATAAAGTCAGGGAACTCAAAAGTACTTCTCAAACAGTGGTCTTCCTCCTGTTTGTAACTTAAGTAATCCGTCGGAATTCCTGAAACTTGAATATCTCCTGAGAGTTTCTCTAACCAGTAATGCTTCTCTTCCTCATATTGGCTTGATGATGCAATTAAGCTTTGAATATACGTATCCAAAATTCCGCCCCCTTTCTAAGTAAAATATGATATTATTATTAAAGTTATTTTTATCCTTCCATATAAATTTTTTAAAGTCTAATATACAGAGTTCATAATGGCATTTATCTTTTATAGTTAATCAAAGCAGAATTCTACATCTTCTGATATAACACGCTTACGCTTGTTGTAGCCATCCACCAGTTTTAGGTCTTTTAGTGATGCATTGCTATTTTTTACTATAAAATCCAGTACTTTTATATAATCATTTAATATCCTTTCTGCTGTTTCTTTCCTAAATAGCCTTGTACTGTATTCTAGAACAAGTACAATATCGTTATCTATTTCAGTAGCTTCAAGTGTTAAATCCATCTTTGATACTTTGCTGTCGAATTCATATTTTGTAAATCGAAGTCCTGCAATAGCTATATCCTCTATATCTATATTCTGCATTGAAAACATCGTATCAAACAAAGGATTTCTACCGGGCTGTTTACTAAAATCAATGGATTCAATAATTTTCTCGAACCTACAACTTTGATTTTCAAATGCCCTTAATGTGTGTTCTTTAGCTTGTTTTATAATTTCTTCAACGCTTCGATCATCTTGGATCTTAATTCTGATTGGAAGTGTGTTAACAAACAACCCTATTACGTCTTGCAGCTCTATCTGAGGTCTTACTGTTACAGGTACTCCAATAATAATGTCCTTTTGTCCTGATAATTTTGATAAAAGAACATCATAAGTGGAAAGCATCACTGTAAAGATTGTCGTTTCACACTCCAAAGCAAACTTGTTGATATCTGATGCCAATTTTGATCCTATTTTGCAGCTTATTTTTTCTCCTTCAAAGCTTTTTCTAGAGGTTCTAGGATAGTCCGTAGGTATATTCAATAGCGGTATATCTCCACTAAGAATATTTTTCCAATACTGTTTTTGACTATCCAATATCAACTTTTCTTTTCCTTCATTTTTGTAGACATTTTCCTGCCATACAGCATAATCCCTATACTGAAGCCTTAATTCAGGCAACTTATCATCTTGGCAGACCTTAGAGAATTCTTTAATAAGAATACTTGCTGACACACCATCAGAAATAATATGGTGAACATCAAATAGCATTAAGTTCTTCCCTTCTTCCAACCTAACTAGTCCAACTCTTATAAGCGGAGCTTCTTCAAGTTTAAATGGTCTTATAAAACTGTAAATAATATCCAAAATACTTTTATTTCCTTTCTCAATTACATCAATCTTGAAATCTACAAAATCATTAATTTTTTGAACCAGTTCTCCATTTTCAAAGCAGATTGATGTTCTATATACCTCATGTCTTCTAATAAGATATTTAAACGTATCTTCAACTCTTTTAAAATCAAGGTCTCCTTCAATAATCGTTGCACCAGGCATATTATATGCAATACCACCTTCTTCAAACTGTTCTGCCAGATATATTCTCTTCTGTTCAGAAGTCAAAGGATAGTAATCTCTTTTTTCTACTGGTTTTATGTCCATCCATTCAGAGCATTCTAAATCCTGAATTTTCTGTGACAATTTAGTTACCGTTGGATTAGAAAAGACAGTTTTTAGAGGTATCTGTACGCAGAATTCCTTTTTAATTCGTGCTATTAAAACTGCTGCTTTTAGAGAATGTCCTCCTAATTCAAAGAAATTAGAAGATGTACTTATCTCCCTCAACCCAAGGGTATCCTTATATATTTTAAGTAGCTTTTCTTCCACATCATTTTTAGGCAAAGTAAATTCATTGTATTCTTCCATGTAGCAGTTGGGTTCAGGAAGTCTTTTCCTATCTATCTTTCCATTTGGAGTTAAAGGAAAACAATCTATAGATATAAAATATGACGGAATCATGTAGTCAGGAAGCTCCAAAGCAAGATATTCTTTTAAATCAAAGGTATTAATCTCCTTACCAGAGATGTAGTATGCACATAGGTACTTTATACCATCATTATCCGTTCTTGCAGCTACTACTGCTCTATCAATACCACCATAGCTTTCAAGTCTTATTTCTATTTCTGCCAATTCAACTCTAAAGCCTCTTATCTTAACCTGTTCATCTTTTCGACCAATAAATTCTATATCTCCTTCTGGTAACCACCTTGCCATATCTCCAGTTTTATACATTCTCTCATTATGGTTCAATATGTCAGGTATGAATTTTTCTTCTTCTAACTTAGCAAAGTTAATATACCCTCTAGCTACACCATCACCAGCTATGCACAATTCTCCAATTGATCCAGTTGGTTGCATCTCACCATTTTTATCCAGTATATATACTCTAGTATTGCTTATAGGTCTACCTATAAGCATTTTCTTTTCTTCAGTTAGTTCCTTTACACAAGACCATATCGTAGTTTCCGTTGGACCATACATATTGTATATCCTAGCATTTGTAACGCTCTTCAACGACTGCAATAAAGATAGTGGAAATGCCTCACCGCCTACCATGATTTCCTTAAGATCTCTTAGGGTGGAAATACTACTTGAATTTGTCATAAGCATTTGCAGCCTAGTTGGAGTTATCTGAAGTATGTCAATATCATTCTTAGAAATAATACTATTAAGCAGTTCAGGATCTTTTTGTTCCTCTTCATCAGCAATAACTACCTTCATCCCTAGAGTCAGTGGTAGCAATATCTCAAGTACAGAAATATCAAAAGAAATAGTGGTAAGAGCCAATATAGTTTTATCCTTTGAAAAGTTAATTAAATCTTTCATCCCTTCAATGAAATTTACTACATTTCTGTGTTCTATCATAACGCCCTTTGGCTTACCCGTTGACCCAGAGGTATATATCACGTACGCAGTATCCCTAGATGAAGCTAAGTGCTTCATTTCTAAATCATCTACAGAATTCCATAACAAATCTTCAACGCAAATGGTTTGGATATTAAAATCAAACTTTGGTAATACTTTTTTCTGTGTTAACAATATCTTTGCACCGCTATTCTCGAGTATATATTTTATACGCTCCTCGGGGAACTCTGGATCAATAGGAAGATAAGCTGCTCCTGCCTTTAAGACAGCCATCATACATTCAACCATTTCAATAGAACGGCTCATCATGATTCCAACAACATTTCCTTTTGAAACTCCTTCGCCAGCAAGAATTCCAGCAATACCCCTTGCATTAAAATCAAGTTCTTGATAAGTGATATTTTTGTTTTTAAACACAAGTGCAGTATCATTAGGTGTTTTTACAATCTGTTCTTTAAAAAGCTCATGTACAGTTTTCTTTCTATCATAATCCCTCAAGGTATCATTAAAATCATATAAAAGCCTTCTTATTTCTTCTTTAGATATAATTTTATCTTTTCTAATAACACCCTCGGGTTCTCTTGTAAGCTCATCTAAAGCATTAATGAAATACTCTACAAAGCTATTAATTTGTGCTTCTTCAAACTGACTTGTCTTGTATGTTGTCTTAATTCCAAGATATCCAGGGGTAACTGAAACTGTAAAGTCAAGAGCTGCATTATTTTGCTCATAACCTCCAGCATCGGCTATGTTCGATAGCATATCTTCATTTTCAACTTCATTGTAAACATGGAAATCTACGTAGTTAAAAAACGAATCAAAAATAGGGTTTTCATCTTCTATTCCTTCATCAATAGTTTTTAATATCTCAAAAAAAGGAAGTCTTCCATAATTCTTTAACTCTTTAAATTTATCTGATACTACTTTTAAAAGCTGATCCCATCTCATTTCATCCCTAAATTTAACTCTAACCGGCACAGTATTTAAAAAACATCCTAAAATCTTATCGCCGTCTTCGCACATTAATCTATTATGTTCAACCACTCCTGCTACGATCTCATCTTCATTACCTATTGTATAGAGCATATATAAATATGCCGTGAAGCAAACAGATTTTATATCGATACTAAATTTTTTGGCGGTATCTTTCACTTTATTCATGAGGTGATCATTCAATCTTCTCACAAACACCTTCCTAATTGGACTTGCAGACTCACTGAAAGAAGTCCTTGTGGGGAATACAAAGCGTTTATAGCCATTTAACTCCCTTTTCCAATATTCTCGTATCTCTTTCTTTCCTTTAACTGCCCATTGAGTAACAATATAGTCACTATAATCATGTTTTAGTTTTTGTAATGTTATATCTTCTCCATTTTTATATTTCAAATAAATATTTATAAACTCAGTCATAAAACAAGCAACGCTCCATCCATCTAATATTGCATGATGAAAAATGAGACACATACATATCTGATTATCCTTTAAATCAAATACTTTTAATCTCCATAGCGGTACTTTATCTATATCAAAGACTTGCATTCTGTCTTTAGCTAAACAATTTTCTATAAAAGCCTGACTTTCATCCTCTGATTGTTCCGTCAAGTCAAAATGATCTATCTTCGGTATTATACTTTTATGTACAATCTGGATAGGTTGTTGAAAGTCATATATATTAAAGCTTGTCCTTAAAATTGGATGCTTTTCAATCATATACAGAAGCGCCTTTTGAAAAGCTTTGTCATGAAAACTAATTCCTTTAAGCCTATAAGAACTTTGATCATGATATACTGCTTCTTCTGGATTCTTTATTGTATAATAAACCATACCCATCTCAATCTCGCTCATAGGATAAAAATCTTCAAATTCCTTAGGCAATTTTGATGACTGTTGACTGTCTTCTAAAATACTCTTCTTTAATAAATCTATTTCTTTTTTCGCTTGTTCAATATGTGGATCTACCATCTTAAATTCATTACTTTGCTTTCTCTTTGAAATCCCCTGAATGGTAGGAGATTCATATAAATCCTTTAACTGAATATTTAATTTAAGGTGCTTATTCATCAGGCTTACTAGTTTTATCGCCTTGATGGAATCACCGCCCAAACTGAAGAAATTATCCTTTACTCCTAGGATGTCAGTATTGACCTCTAATACTGTAGCCCATATCGAGATGAGCTTTCGCTCTTCTTCATTTTCGGGTCCCACATATTCAGTACCTGTTATAATGTCTCCAGATGGCTTCGGCAGAGCCTTCCTATCTATTTTTCCATTAGAATTTATAGGCATTTTATCCAATTTGACAAATCGTGATGGAATCATATGTTCAGGGAGTTCTTTAAGCAGGTGCTCCCTCAATGAGTCAACAGTTAAATCACTGTGAGATATATAATAAGCACATAGATATTTATTAGCTGTAGAGTCTTCATTACAAACTACAACTGCTTCATTAATTTCTCCATGCTTTAAAAGGCTTGCTTCAATTTCTCCTAATTCCACCCTAAAGCCTCTGATCTTAACCTGATTGTCAATTCTTCCGATGTATTCCATGTTGCCATCTATTAGCATTCTTACTAAATCTCCTGACTTATACAGCCTCTCCTCCGGATTATAGTTAATATTTGAAACAAATTTTTCTGCTGTAAGTTCAGATCTATTCAAATAGCCTCTAGCTACCCCAAATCCTCCAACACAAAGCTCTCCAGGAATACCAATAGGCAAAATCCTCATGTTTTTATCCATAATATAGCTAGTTTGGGTTGGTATAGGCTTCCCAATATTACTTATATCAAGGTTCATCTCATTTTCTGTGATTTCTTTATATGTAACATGTACGGTGGTTTCAGTGATACCATACATATTGATTAGCTTAGTATCTGGATACTTATTTCTCCAGTTTCTTAAGAGGATAGGTTTCAATGCCTCTCCGCCAAATACAATATAACGTATTTGAAGATCTTTCCCAGAACGTTTACGTTCTTCATTGATTAGACTGTAAAAAGCAGATGGTGTCTGGTTTAAGACTGTAACCTTTTCTCTACTTATTAATGTTAAAAACTCCAAAGTATCCCTCGCTACATGTTTTGGTATAACAACAAGTCTTCCACCATTCAATAGAGCCCCATACATTTCCCATACAGAAAAATCAAAGCAAAAGGAATGGAACATGGTCCATACGTCTTTATCGTCAAAGGAAAACTGTATTCCATCATGGCACATAAGGCTGACAACATTTCTATGCTCAATCATAACCCCTTTTGGATTACCTGTTGTTCCCGAGGTATAAATGATATACGCTAGATCATTAGGTTGATTTATATTTTCCAAATTCCCACTATTTCCAAAATAAATATTATCATCCCATACATCAATGATTTTGCCCTTGAAGTCAGTCTTCTCTTTAAGTTCTGATTTTGTAAGTAGTATGTTAGTACCGCTATCCTCTAGCATAAAACTGATTCTTTCCTCAGGATAGTCGGGATCAATTGGAAGATAGGCTCCACCCGCTTTTAATATCCCAAGAATGCTCCATATCATATGTAGAGATGGATACATCATCACACCTACAATGGAACCTCTTTGTATTCCATTGTTCACTAGAACATTGGCTACTTGGTTAGCCCTTTGATTCAATTCGGAATAAGTTAACTTTTCATTTCCTAGGGTTACTGCAATATTGTTGCTAAATTCAAAAGCTTTTTCTTCAAAAATCTCATGTATTGTTTTATATGGATACTCTACTTCCTTATTATTGAACTCATTTAAGATTATCTGCTTTTCTTCCGATGACAGATAGTCAATTTTACCAATTTCAATTTGCGGATTATCCAAAATAGCAAGTATTACATTATCTATGTGTTTCTTTATATTTTGTATGATATATCCATCATACATATTGGCATTATAGATGAATTTAACTTTAATCTCATTACTAGGAGTTACTATGATATTAAAGTTGTAATTTGTCTTTTGATACATCTCAAAATCATCTATCGTAAAGCCTATATTATGTTTATCTGTGGCAAATGCCCAATCCTTTCCCATAGGATAATTTTCAAAGGCCATAATATGATCAAAAAGCCCTTGTTTCAATTCGGTGTTTGCATGTATTTCATAAAGTGGATAATAGCTATGTCTCTCTGACTCTAATGCCGCTTTCTGCAACTTACTAAGCAATTTTGCAAAGGATTCTTCTTTCTTACACTTGACTCTGACAGGGATGGTATTAATAAATAATCCAACCATCCTATCAACGTCAAGTAGTTCTGCAGATCTTCCAGATACCACGGTACCAAAAACAACATCTTCCACGTTATTGTAGTACTGTAGTAATACTCCCCAAACAGCTTGAAAAAGAGTATTTAACGATACCTTACAGCGTTTTGCCAATGCATCCATCTTTTCAACAATATTTTGCTCTATAATGCAATCAAATTCTTCCTGTAAATAATTCATGCTCTCATTTGTCATTTTATACTTTGGTACTATCGACTGCTGTCTATATTCAGAAAGATACTCTTTCCAATAGCTAAGTGATTTAGCTTGATCCTTTTTTGAAATCCATTTTACATAGTTTGCATAAGGCTTCACTTCGCCTAAATTTAAAGGCATATTATATTTTAATGATTTATATATCTCGAAAAGATCATTTAATAAAATTCCTGTGCACCAGCCATCCATTAGAATATGATGAAAACTCCATAGCATTTTGTATTCAAACTCATCTACCTTGATAACCGAAATTCTCACCAGCATATCTTTAGTAAGGTTAAATATCTTTTCCCTATCTTTTTTTAAGAAGTCTTCTATGAATAACTCTATTTCATCTACAGTAAGTTGTGAGATATCTATCATGGATACCTGTGCCTCTTGTTCTTTTAAAACAACCTGCAAAGGATTCTCTACCTGATCGTAAAGAAAAACTGTCCTTAATGCATCGTGTCTTTTAACAAGTAAAGTAAAGCTTTTTTCAAGTAAATCCTTGTCTAGAGCTCCTGAAACAGAAAGTATAACTTGTCTAAAATATATATTTGATTCAGGCTCCTTTATAGAATGAAACAACATACCCTCCTGCATAGGTGATAAAGGGTAAATATTAACAATTTCTTTTTTAGCTTCTCTCATAGACACCTCCTAATTTACTGATTAATGATGTTAGCAATCTCATCAAGCTCTTCTATTGAGATTTGTTTATATTCAAAATCACTTGGAGTAAATTCAATATCATCCCTAGTAACACAATGTTCAATAATTTCGCTAAGCTTTTCTTTATACCCATTTGCCATCATAGTGATTTCTTCTCGTTTATATTTATATTTATTGTAAATAAAATCAATAGTCATATACCCATCTGTTACCATTGCTACGATATCCAATGTCTGCATTCTTTCTATATTAGGACTTACAGAAGAACCAGTGAGAACAGGGGCTATGGTGAATGAACCTGTTTGAATATTTTTTTCAAATTGACCAAGATAGTTGAAACTTATATCTGGTTGAATATCAAATGCTAAATTCTGCTTGCTCTCTGTTGAAGTTAGATATTTAAGTATTCCATATCCAACTCCCTTGTTAGGTATATGTCTTAAATTCTCTTTTACGGTCTTTAAATTAGATGAAATATCCAAACGATTATCTATCTCTAACACTACAGGGTATATTGATGTAAACCACCCAATCGTCCTTGTAATGTCAACCTCATTTATTATTTCTTCTCTTCCATGCCCTTCGACATTGATAGCAATTTTATCCATACCCTTACAATAGTTCATAGTCATTCCAAGTGCCGCTAAAAGGATATCATTAACCTCTGTGTTATATGCCTTATTTGCCTTTTTCAATAACATATCAGTTAATTCATTTGAAAGTTTTACAGTAAATGTTTTACTATCACTTACTTTGTTGGAATAATTATGATCTTTAATAGGTTTAAGACCTTCTACTTTATGATAAATGTTCTTCCAATAATCCTTTTCCAATAAAAGCTCTCTGCTTTCAGAGTATTCTACAAGGTGTTCAGCCCAATCTTTAAATGAACTTGTCTTATCCTGAAGTACAATCTCCTCACCCCTTGAAGCTTGACTATATCCCATAGCAAAATCTTCAAGGATGATTCTCCATGATACTCCATCAACAACCAAGTGATGGATGCTCAATAGAAGATGATCTCCGTCATTTGTTTTAAATAAACCAATGTTAACAAGAGGACCATTATGCAAGTCCATGCTTTTTTGTAATTGATAAATTTCCACTTCCATTTTGCTTTCAAAGTCTTCAATCATAGTAAGATCAAAAACCTTCATGCCAAAGAGCTTACCGTCTATCCCCCTGTTGAACTGATTAAAATTACCTTCTTCTATCTTATATACCATCCTCAAAGCATCATGATGTTCAAGTATTTTTTTAATAGATGACCTTACTAAGTTTTCATCGAAACCATCACTTTTTGTTAATATGAAAGCCTGATTCCAATGTTTTTTACCATCAAGTCCATTTTCAAAAAACCACTTTTGTATCGGAGTCAACGGAATGTTTCCACATATAATTCCTTGTTCCGCTTTAAAATTTATACTCTCTACACGTTCACTCAACGTACTTATATGATGATACGTAAACTGCTCACTAACTCCCAATTTTAGTCCATGTCTTTGTAAGTAAGCAGAAATTTGTATAGCCTTTATAGAATCACCGCCGGCTTCAAAGAAATCATCATTGATCCCTAATCCCTCAACTCCTAATACTTCCGTCCATGCTTCTACAAGCTTTTCTTCAATATAATTTCTAGGTGCTACATATTTCGTTTTAACCTTAGAGACCATCTCAGGTTTAGGAAGAGACTTTCTATCCACTTTCCTATTGGAGGTCAACGGTATTTTCTCAATCTCAACGAAATATCCAGGTATCATATAATCTGGAAGTTCTTTATGAAGAAACTCTCTTATCTCTGATGTACAGAAGTTACCGACAGGCACTACATAAGCACAAAGAGCTTTACTTCCATTATCTTTAGTGAAGTCAATTACCACAGCATTGCTGACACTCTCATGCTTCAACAGTGTACTCTCAATTTCCCCAAGTTCTATCCTGTGTCCTCTAACTTTAACCTGCTGGTCTTTTCTACCTTGGAATTCAATATAGCCGTCCCTATGCATTACACCATAGTCTCCAGTTTTATAAATATATCCAAGGTCATGATGTTTAATAAATGCATTCATAGTTTTTTCAGCATTATTTATATAACCTTTTGCAACGCCTACTCCACCAATATAAAGTTCTCCGCTAACGCCTATAGGACAAGGTTCCAAGTCCCCATTCAACACATAGAACTTTTGATTAGCCAGTGGCATTCCATATGGAATACTTTTCCACTGCGACTCAATCTCATTGATAGGAAAATATATTGACCAAATTGAAGCCTCTGTTGCCCCACCTAGGCTTATTACCTCTGAATTCTTGAAATGGTATTTACTTTTCTCAGGTAAGTAAAGAGGTATCCAATCACCACTTAGCATTACTAATCTTAAATCATCATTTATGTAACTATCTTCAATAATATTAATCATCATATCCATAATAGCTGGAACAGTGTTCCATATCGTGATTCTCTCCTTAGTTACCACTTCTAAAAGGTTTATAATATCTCTCTGGTCCGGAACCATAACCAAGGTAGCACCAGTACTCAAAGCTCCAAAAATATCATAAACAGATAAATCAAAGCACATTGAAGATACGCCAATAATCCTATCCTCTTCATTTACATTAAACTTCCTGTTTATATCAATAATTGTGTTTGTAACCGCATCATGTGTTATAATAACTCCCTTTGGCTTTCCTGTGCTTCCAGAAGTGTATATTATATAAGCTATATCCTCAGCTTCAGCCAATGTTTCAATATTCTCAGAACCACATTCGCTAACACTGCTTCTTAAGTACAGTTCAGGCTCTAGAAGTAACTTACACTGGCTGTCTTTCAACATATATTCTCTTCGAGCAATCGGGTGTTCAGGATTTATAGGTATATATGCTGCTCCAGCCTTCAGAATCCCCATTATATTTATAATTGTACCTATTTCTCTTGTAGCCAGTATCCCAACTCTATCGCCTCTAACTATTCCCTGCTGATTAAGGTAAAATGCAACAGCACTTGATTTTTTATCAAGCTCTTCAAAAGTGATTTTCTCACCATTTCCTTCAACTGCGATATGCTTAGGCCTTAACTTTACTTGTTGCTCAAAAAGGTCACAAAGAGTTGTAGGAACTATATCTTCTTCTGTCTGATTATACTCTTCGATTATTTTTCTATCCCCTTCTGACGGTAGAAGTTTTATCTCTTGATCCGGCTCCAACAACCCTTCTAGTATACCTATATATTGACCAAACATAGTATTTACAATATCATCATCAAAAAGCTCCTCCACGTAATCCCAAGAAATTCTAAGCTGCCCATTCATATCTAGAATTTGGTTGTCCAAATAAACTTGAGGAGTCTGACTAATTCCTGTTCTAATACGTCCTATATCAGTCCATCCATCTCTGGTATCATCAAACAATACACATGTGAATATTACAGGCATCACTGCCCTCGTTCCCATGTTATGATAACGTGAGATTTCCCTTATAAATTCAACACCATCGTAATGTCTATGCTCTAGAGCTTCTGATAGAGACTCTTGCACAAGCTTGGCATGATCCCAAAAAGAGCCTGACTTTAAATTAATATCTAGTAGTATGATGGAGGTAAAGTCACCAACAATTTTTTCTACATCTTTGTGAAATGGGTATCTATTAAAAACAGTAAGATCAATAGCAAATCTCTTCTGATTGCTCCAGAATGCCAACACTTCTACATATGCAGTACACATCAGGGCTGCTGGTGTTAGATTCTTCTCAAAAGCCTTCTGCTTGATTCTTATCCAGTCGTTTTTGTTTATGACCTTTTCACACCTTCTAAAACGATGAGGTATTGAAACATCCTTCGGATCCTTTTTCAATGTAAGAGCAGGAGCCTGTGGAAAGTCACTCAATTTATTAAGCCAGTATGCTCTTTCCTTATGGTAAAATTCCGAATTTTTAAATTCCTCATAAGCTTCTATGTAGTCTTTGAATGTAAAATTCAATTCAGGTAGTTTTAACTCAGGATTATCATAAAGTTCCTTTAATTCCTTACCTATTATGTAAATGCTCGAACCATCAGTGATCAAGATGTCAAAACTCAAACATAGATATTTAATATCTTCTGAAATTTTAATAGCCTTAAATTCAAACAGAGGCCATTGGTCTGTCTTGAATATATGATGGGACATTCTTTCCCTTTCTCTGGTAATATAAAGATTTTTCTCCTCTTCTCCAAGATGGCTTATGTCCATCTCATCTATCCAATATCTATCAACTTTTTCAAGTATTTTCTGTTTTCCATCAGGAAGCACAATAGCCCTGAGCATAGGATGCCTCTCTATTAGCTTTTGCAAACATATACTCAGTCTTTTCATATCGAGTTCTGTCTCAATCTCCATATAATAATGAGTGGAAACTCCTCCAAGTTCAATATTAGGACTACGTCCTACTAAGTAAGCTAACTGTACATCAGTCAATGTAAAAGGTTCGAACAAGGCTTTTCCCTGGGACTTTCTATCTTTATTAATTGAGAACGACACCGCTTCATTTTCTGGACTACTTTCCATCACTTTTGTACTTTCATTGCTACCTTCGCCAGTTTCACTTCTTTTGTTCTGAATATCTTCAACCAGCTTTGAAATCGTCAAATGATTATAAATATCTGCAATGGATATGTTAATATCATTTTGTATTGCTTTTGCAGATATCTGTATAGCTTTAAGTGAATCACCGCCTAAAACAAAAAAGTTGTCATGTATTCCGATTTTTTCAATACCCAATGACTCTTGCCACAAAGTAACGAACAATTTTTCAAGTTCATTTCTAGGAGCTACATACTGAGTATCGATTTCCAGCTTCTCCTCTGGCTCAGGTAACGCCTTTTTGTCAATTTTTCCATTAGGAGTCAATGGTAAGCCTTCTAAATTAATAAAGTAATTAGGAATCATATAATCTGGAAGACTTTTATGTAAAAAGGTTTTTATATCATCTGTTTTAACCCACTTCGTTGATGAAGGGCCTCTTGCAACAATAATATGATGATCAAATACTTCAGTAGCAAACCCTGGTTCAGGTATCGATACAAACTTATTAAATTCTTTATCTAAGGTTAAGTTTTTCCACTCCTCTACTGAGAGTAGAGGTAAATTTATCATTTCCCTTTCATCTTCATAATTACTAAAACCGTCTATAAATCCTATGGATATTTTATGTAAACGTGTATTTTTTGTTATTTCAAGTGCCATCAAAAAGCCGTTTGGAGTAAGCAGCGATTTGAAATATTCCAACGTTTTTCTTAAAACCCTTGCATCATGAAGGACATTAGCACCAAAAATTATGTCATAGCCGTGAGGACTAAATCCCTGTTCTAAAGGATTTTTATCAATGTCATAGGCGCTATATTCAACAAATGGATAATCACTAAATTTTGCCTTTGCCCTATCAGTGAAGAAGGTCGAAATATCGGTATAAGTATACAGAGTCCTGTCAGCTGGAAGCTCAGGCAATAAGGATGCCGTAGTTCCTCCTGTCCCCGCTCCAAATTCAAGTATTCTTATTTTCTTATCCTTAGGCCAATGTTTAACTGCAGATCTTATCACACTAGTAGCTATATTGTTAAAATACTTTGCCATAGAATTAAATTGATATATACTTTCAGCCATATCCCATGATCCATCAGGAAATAATAGATTAAGAGAATTTAGTTCTCCACTGAGTATTCTAATAATATTGTTTCCAAAAGCTTCAAGGTATCTTAATGGATTCTTCCATCCTTCACTTATGTTAAAAGTCCTCAATTCCTCCCAAAGCGATTCTACAGAAGTTTCATTAATAATCCTTATACATTCATAGACATCTTTATTTATTTTCTTTACATAGCCATCTTCTTCAAGTATGTCCATCCACTGACCCATGAGCTTTCTGTATTTGGGCACAATGTTACAAGTGTTTATAATTTTATCAACACTCCAATGTTCACCCAATGTAGTACATACTCCCATGGTTTTTAAGGAATTACATATGTATATAGTACTAATTTGTTCTAATTTATTGTTAAATTCCGCATACTTTTCAGTGCATATATCATCAGGAATATTCCTAGAAAATGCTACTGCATCTTTGCTTATTAGGCCCCAAAACTCATCTGATACTACAATTTCATCTTCGTTAATCTCCTGCTGTACCTGATTTGATTGTGCTGGAACAACATATGCAGCAATCTGCTTGACATTATGGCGTTCAACTAAAGTCACAGCTGCATCTCTTACTCCCGGAAAATCTCTTAAAGTGGATTCGATTTCCCCCAGTTCAATTCTATGACCCCTTATTTTTATTTGGTGGTCTCTTCTACCTAAAAATTCAATATAGCCCTCTTTTTTCATTACACCATAGTCACCAGTTCTGTAAATATATCCATAATCATGATGATTAATAAATGCACTCCTAGTTTTTTCTTCATCATTTATGTATCCTTTAGCAATGCCTACTCCACCAATATACAGTTCCCCACTCACTCCTACAGGGCAAGGTTTCATATCATAGTTGAGGACAAAAAAGGTCTGATTTGCAAGAGGCCTTCCATAAGGGAAACTCTTCCACTCTGCCTTCATCTCATCGATTGGATAATAGATGGACCATATTGAAGCTTCTGTAGCGCCACCGAGGCTTATTACCTTTGTGTTTTCAAAAAAGTGGTTTATCTTTTCTGGAAGCTTTAAAGGAATCCAATCTCCACTAAGCATTACCAACCTTAACATCTTATTAATATAATTTTTATCAAGGTTTTCTGTCACCATGTCCATTATAGCTGGAACTGAATTCCATATAGTAATCCTCTGTTTTAATAGTACATCTATCAGGTCCATAACATTCCTCTGATCCTCTACCATGACTAAGGTAGCACCAGTACTTAACGCTCCAAAAATATCATATACAGATAAGTCAAAGCACATCGAGGATACTCCAATAATCCTATCCTTTTCATTCACATTGAACTTTCTATTTATATCAACTATAGTATTTGCTGCCGCCCCATGGGTAATTATTACACCCTTTGGCCTTCCTGTACTTCCCGATGTGTATATAACATAAGCCGTATCTTCTGGCTCCGATTTAATGTTTAAATCACCAGAGTCATATTGCCCAAGATTCAGAGTTTCGTATGTATCTGGTCCAAGGAGTAATTTACAATTACTATTTTTGAGCATATAATTTCTACGTTCTAGCGGATGCTCTGGATTTATAGGTACATAAGCAGCTGCTGATTTCAATACACCCATGATATTTACAATTGTGTTCACTTCTCTTGCTGCTAGAATTCCTACCTTATCTCCTTTTGTTACTCCCATCTGCTTCAAGTAGCGAGCCACACAATCGGACATCTTGTCAAGCTCTTCAAAAGATATGCTATTATCTTCAAAGGTAACTGCAGTTTTTTGAGGAGTTTTTAATACCTGTTCTTTAAACAAACCATCAAGCGTAGATGGTTTTATGTCTTCATTTGTACTGTTATATCTACTATACAAAGTCTTATCCGAATTACCTAGCTCTATAGTGTATCCTTTGTTTTCATCTAATACACTTGTTAAGATATTGATATACTGTTCAAACATACATGATATTACTTCCTCATCAAATAACTGATCAACAAAGTCCCACCTTACGTTTATGCCATCGAGCGACTTTGTAACCTGATTATCAAGATATAACTGCGACGTTTGAGTTATGTTATATTTAATATCTCCAAGTTGAGACCAGCCATCCTGATGATCTCCAAACATCAGGCTAGTAAATACTATTGGCATTACAGATTTATTTCCCATATTATTATGCTTGGATATTTCTCTTATAAACTCAATACCATCATAATGCTTATGCTCCAAAGCTTCAGTCAACGTGTTCTGAATTTCTCGTGCCCTTTCCCAAAATGACAGTTTCGATTTCAAGTCAACTTCAATCAACATAACAGATGTAAAGTCACCAATTATTTTGTCAACATCCTTGTGTACTGGATAGCGGTTGGATACTGTAAAATTTACTGCAAAATTTGATTGATTACTCCAAAAACCCAAAACCTCAGCATAAGCTGTACAAAAGACAACTGATGGTCGTATATTCTCTTCCTTGCATTTCTCCTTTAGCTGTTTCCAATACGCTTTGTCAATTTTTCCACTAACTCGTCTAAATCGAGGCTTTTCAATAGTTGAGAAATCCTTTGCTAATGGTAGCATTGGTGCTTGCGGAAAACTGTCCACCTTATTTAACCAGAATTCCTTATCTTTTTTATAAATATCTGATTCTTTTAATTCACTGTAAGCAAGCATAAAATCTCTAAAAGTGATTTCAATATCAGGTAATAAAGCATCTCGATCATAATATATATCCATTAATTCCTTAGTAATAACCTGTATACTAAAAGCATCTGCGATTAATATGTCAATTCCAATAAATAAATAACAAGTATCATTGTTAAGTTGATACGCTTTAAACTCAAACAAGGGCCATTGATCCGTCTTGAAAACATGATGTGACATTCTCTCTCTTTCTTTCAGTATCATGTCCTGTTTATCTGCTTTATCAAGGTATGATATATCAACTGTTTCTATCTTATATTCAGGCAAATCTTTGAGTATTCGCTGCTCACCATTAGGCAATATTATGGCTTGTAGCATCGGATGACGTTTTATTAGTTTTTGGAGTGCTACATTTAACCTCTCAATTTCCAGTTTTGATTCAATTTCAATATAGTAATGACATGATACTCCACCTAGTTCAAACTTATCATCACGGCCCATCAAATAAGCCATTTGTACATCTGTCAACGAAAAAGGTTCGTTAATATTTTCACGATCCAAAGCTGCACATTTGCATATCATTTCACTCTTTCCTTGTTTGTTTATCATACTAGAAGAATCTTTTGCCTTTGACATTATATTCCCACCTCCACAGTGCTTTCTTTGTTTTCAAAAGTATTAAACTAGTATTTATGTATTTCAAACTATGTTTATTAATCTGAAATACGCTGTTTACACACTAGCAAAATAAGCTTACATAAGAATACAAATTACGATTATTAACTTCAGTAAATTTCGACTTCATAAATCATGATAATTGACGTATTTCGCAACTCTATCACTTTCACAACTTCTACTCATCTGTCTTCTTCCATTATCATCATATTTACAAAATTCATTGCCGCTAGTTCAAATTAAACTCTAGCAAACAGGAGTTTTACCTACAAAATTACGCTACCTTGTCCAGCCAAACTGGAGTACAAATTGTAAATAAAACGCTTGATCGTTAATCATTTCTAAATATTACCACTGATTTTAAATTTTGTCAATATTATGAATTAATTAGAAAAAATAGTTATTTTTTTTAATTTTGGCATTGACATACTTTTATTTCCTGTAATAATATATATATGTATCCTATAATTGTAATTTTGTACAGAAAATCGCTCTGTATTTTAACGTTTTATTGTTCCAAGAGCTGTTCTGTCAAAATATACTTATTGTCGAAATTCCAAATATTTTGTAAGTATAGATTTGATGCTATAAATATCAAGACTGTCTTAGACCTATTGAACAAATTAGCAATATCTCTTATCAATAAAATGGATTTAGAAAATGATATTAAAGAGATGTAATGCAAGTATATGGATATGCAATTTATTAATTAATACTTTATTTTAGGAGACGTTAAATATGAAAAAAATTAAACTGTTCTGTATACCATACGCAGGTGGTTCTGCAATGGTATACCATAAGTGGAAAAATAAATTGAATAGTGTTATTGAATTACATCCTATAGAACTTGCTGGAAGGGGTAGTAGATATAATGAACCGTTGTACAAATCTTTAGATGAAGCAGTAAATGACATATACAGATACATTATTTCACATATTGATTCATCACCCTATGCATTATTTGGACATAGTATGGGAAGTTACTTGACTTTTGAACTGTTTCATAAATTAACTTCCATGAGACACAAAGAACCGATTCACATATTTTTTTCTGGCAAAGAATCACCTCAAAGTAATAAGTCAAAAAGACAGATTCATTTGCTTGATGATCTAAATTTTAAAAGTAAAATCCTTGAGTTGGGAGGAACTCCAGAAGAATTAATTAATAATGAAGAACTGTCTCATTTCTTTCTCCCAATAATAAGAGCTGACTATAAAATTACTGAAAAATACAAATACTTGCCTAAATCAAAAAAATAAACTGTGGAGTTTCAGTCCTAAGCGGAAGAAAGGATTTTGATATTTCGATCGATGATTTAGTAGGTTGGAAAACCCATACTGCCAAGGATTTTAATTTACATTACTTTGATGGTGGGCACTTTTTTATTTTTGAAGATATGGATAGAGTTGTGGAACTAATAAATAGTATTTTAAATATTGACACTGCTATAGTTTCTCAGAGTTTATCTATTTAATATGTAAAAATAATCATTAGTCAATTGGATGATAACTCCAATAGACTTCTTTAGTTTATTATTAAATTTTAGTTTCTTCTCTTAGCAAAACAAAAATACATACTATAATGAAAATATAAACTCGTTTCTGGCAGTAATCAGCAAATATGAACAGAAACGAGTTTTTCTAATGAGTACGATGCCAAAAGCACTAATTTCAATAACTACAATTCTGAATTGAAAAACTTCATGTGATTTTCTTTAGCACTAAAAGGCTATTAATTATTGTTCTTCCCTAATGTTTTGAATAATAATAGAGTTATTTATGCGTTTAAGAGGAAGGTATCCAGAGAGCAAAGTTACTATCAAAGTTCCTGCTACAGCCATAAACATATATTTCCATGGCATATTCCATTCAACAGCAATAGCTCCATAAAATAGTTTATATAAGCTAAAAGATAAAATACATCCTAAAACCGACCCCAATATACAAGCAGTAATACCATAAAATATACTTTCCAGACAAATCAACTTCTTAATACCTTTTTGTGTCATACCAACAGCTTTTAAGATAGAGAGTTCCCGAGTTCTAAGAATTATATTGGTACTTATAGTATTGATTATATTTACACAGCCTATTAAGGCAATAATAATGAAAAATCCATATACAAATATGCTTATTATTATATTGGACTGATAATATTCTTTCATTGCCTCATCATAGTCATTAAATACGATATCAGGATTTTTCTGAACAAAATTTTCCAAATGCTTTTTTAGTAGGTTTGTTTCCATACCATTTTTAGTTTCTATCATAATCATATGGGGGTGTTTATTCGGTGATGTTAGTTCTTTATAAATTTTCTCCGTTGTATAAATATTAATGCCGCCGTTTTCATTAAATTTTTCCCCCCATATACCTTGCTCTAATATAGCCATAACCTTATAGTTCTTGTATTCCTCCAGAGCATCTACCGTAGAACCCTCCTGAGAATCAGGTATTTTTACTCTAATCATATCCCCTACTTTTAGATTTGAAGTTTTTAAAACCATTTTCTTCTCTGTCACTGTATTATATATTTCACCAGTTGATACAACTATAACTCCATTCTCTCTATTCATATCATCTATATCTATGCTTCCAAATTTAACATACTCATTTAAAACCGATGTTCCTTCATCTCCTAGTGCAATCACATGGCTCTTATCAAACTTTAAATATTCATCTGCATATAAGTACTCATCAAACCAATTTCCTGCAAATTCTTTTAATTGATTGTTTACTCTTTCTTTAGGTATTAGAACGCTTTCGCCCCCCACTTTATACCACTGTTTATAATATGTGAATACTGTCTTTACTTCAGGCAATTCTTTAAATGTTTTTATCTCTTCAGGAGTAATTGCTACATCACCGTGATAATCAACCTTGTTCTGAAGAGTAAAGTTTACCATTTGATTATGAATATCATTTATTCCAGTCTTATATGCTAAATCAATAAAGCTACTGAAAACTATGAATAATACTATGCTTATAATCATTGAAAAAACAGTAATTGCAAACCTTATTCTGTTCCTGCCAAGGTTCTTTTGTGCTATCCACCCTTCCGCACCAAAAAGTGTTTTAGCAAACTTAGCCGATGAGACTTTTCTAATCTTTTCCTTTTTTAGACTGCCAACGCTTTTAACTGCTTCTATAGGAGAAATAAAGCTAGCTTTTCTAGATGGCCCAAAAGCAGAAAGGTAAACAGCTATAAAACTCATTAAAAAACTCGCAAGAATAATATAAGGTGAAATAATAAGTTTAAGATCACCGTAGGGTAGATTAGGCGCCATAAAAGATAAAAATGAAAACAATGCTTTCATCGCCAAAGTTCCAAGAAGAATCCCAATGGGTATTCCTATTCCACCTAGAATAGTTGCTTCTTTAAATACTAAACGTCTAATCTGACTCCTAGTAGAACCAACACATCTTAATAGCCCAAATTGAGAAATACGCTCAAAGACTGATATATTAAAAGTATTGTATATAACAGCAATCATCGAAATGACAACTATAAGAGCAAGAAAACCCAGAGTAACTATCAATGCTTTATTTGTTTTATCTTCACTCTGTAATAAAAGCCTTAAGACCTTATTATTATAAGATATCTTACAAGCTGTAGATCCATTCTCTTTTATAGAAACATCTTGAACTATTTGGTTAATGTTCTGTTTTATCTTACTTTTGTTTTTTAACTTTATATAAATAGTATTGTTATCCTTTCTTACATCATTTTTATTGTAAAATGTTATTGCATTCATTCTAAAAGGATAACTAGCCCATGAGTCAAGGTATCCAACTACCTTGAATTCTTTGATATATGCATCGTCATCTGAAATAAGTTTGCCATCATTATTAGTTGTACCCGCCGTTATTTCCAATGCTATCTTTTCTCCTATATTTGGTGGAGCTTTTAAAAATTGAAGTGTTCCAGTTCCAATAATTACTTCATTGCTATTTTGTGGCATTCGTCCTGACTTTATCTTTATTGGAAGCATTTCCAAAGCTGCTTTGTCATATGAAATAATATTATACCCTTTAAACTCCGATAGCTCCCCTTTATCATTACTTATAAATTTTTTATCTGCAAAACCTATTAAGTTCTCTACTCCAATATTTTCTACCAAGACATGTCTTCTAATTTTATCCAAGTTTATATTAGAAACTGTTGCATAATAGTCACCTGTAATGTCGATAGTATCCCTTAGCATCTTTTCTAAAAAGCTTACACCAATTGTACCCACACCAGATATAAGTGCTGCTGATAGAATAATTCCTAAGATAGTCAAAAAAGTTCTTCTCCTTTGTATCTTTAGATATCTTACGGTTATCCCAAGATAGTTTCGCATCTTAAAATCCCCCTTTTTCCTTGAATCATTCCATCTTCAATTTTAATAATCCTATCAGCTTCAGACGCAATATTAGGATCATGTGTTATCATAATGAGAGTTTGATGATATTTTTTAACCGACATTTTAAGCAAATTAACAATTTCACGTCCATTCTTGCTATCGAGATTTCCAGTAGGTTCGTCAGCTAATATAATTGACGGTTTGTAGATAAGAGCTCTAGCTATTGCAACTCTTTGCATCTGACCTCCCGATAACTCAGATGGTAAATGCGTTCTTCTTTCTTTAAGACTTAGTAAACTTAATAATTCCTCTAGATAAGAAGTGTCGACTTTTTTATTATCCAATAATAACGGCAACATTATATTTTCCTCAGCAGTAAGCACAGGCATTAGATTGTACTGCTGAAACACAAATCCAACCTTTCTTCTACGGAATACAGCACGTTTCTTCTCACTCAATTGGATAATATCTTCACCATCAATAATTACTTTTCCCTTTGTAGGTGTATCTACACCGCCAAGTATATGTAAAAGAGTACTTTTACCTGATCCACTTGGTCCAATAATAGCTACAAATTCCCCTTGCTTTACATTAAAATTCACATCCTTTAATGCTTCTACTTTTGCCCCATCTTGACCATAAATTTTGCTAACATTCTCCACCTTTACAACATCCATAATCTTTCCTCCATCCTTACTCAATGTGAGATATCCTTAGTTCTTAATCAAAATTTTTGGATTTCCTATACAGTTATACTTACTATACTGTATTTAAAAATTACCAAAGGTAAATTTTGTAAAATCCTATTACGATCTTATTATACTTCCTTAATCTTAATATCTGATGAAATCAATCTTACATTTTTGTAAGGGAGTAAAATATCACTAAAATAGTATACAATTCCCTATATAAAGATTTAAGCCTAGTCTCTAATTTATAAGCATCAAACCCTCCAGCAAGTATTGAATATATTGATACTCATAAATTAAGTTCTACTATATAAATCCTATATATTTTTAAGAAATGTAATTACGCATTGACTACCTTCTCCTTTTTTACTTTTAATTGAAATATTTCCGTTCTGTCCATCAACTATCATTTTAGATAGAGCAAGTCCAACTCCTACACTATCTGTTTTGGATTCACTTTTTCCCCTATAGAATCTATCAAATACTTTAGGGATATCCTCAGCCTCTATCCCCTCACCATTATCAGTTATTGTAATCCTACTTAAAAGCTGAGTTTTGTCTAAATCAATATCAATTTTACCACCATCCCGTGTGTGCTCAATACTATTTTTAACAATATTAACAACAGCTTCTGTTGTCCATCTTTTATCTCCTCTGAACCATGCTTCCGCTAAATCTCCGTTAACCGTTACTAATATTCCTTTTTCATCTGCTAAATTCCTTATAAACTCAACAGCATCAAAAACTATTTTGGACAGTCGAGTCTTAGTATTCTTAAATGTTATAGTCCCTGATTCAAGCATTGCCAGCTTTAGAAGACTTTTTGTAAGCCATTCTATTCTCTCAAGTTGGTTCTTACTTTTCTCTAAAAAACTGACTCTTGTTTCTTCATCCATATTCTTATCATTTAACATAAGCTCATTGGATAAAATCAACGTTGAAATTGGCGTTTTCAACTGATGCGAAATACTGGATATAATGTTTTTCAAAAAAATCTTTTCTTGTTTCAATGTATCGATGTTTAGCATCAACCTATTAGACATCTGGTTAAAGTGGTGTCCCAAGATATCAAAGTCACCTTCTCCCTCTTCTGGTAGCAAATTAAAAAAATCACCATCTACAACTTTTTCTGCTACGCTGGATATATATCTTATTTTTGAATAAATCAGCATGAACCCATACCCTACCACTAAAAATATTGGTATAAAAATTAATGCTAATAGCAATAAAATTTTGAATTCGATAAATGTGTATACATCCTTTATGACTGGTTGAAATAATAGAGGCATTTTTTCTTTATATCCATACTGCTTTAATATTTTCTTCCCTTTTGCTATATCAACTGTATTGCCAGACTGAGTAATTACTGAAATAATTTCATCTTCTGATCCATGATATTTCTCTGTTAGCTTACTTATAATAGCAGCATTTTGTTCGATTACCTTACTATTTATGTTATTTAACTGATTTTTAATTATAATATTTAAGCTCAAAAAAGCTAAAAAGAATACAATTATAAGTCCTAAAGCTACAACTCTAAACTCTTTGTTTTTTAAGTTAAAATTCATGCTCAATACCTCCTAACATCAATATTCCATTTGTACCCCCTGCCTCTAACCGTAGTAATATATCTGAAACCATCTGGGTTTGTCTCCAACTTGTCCCTTAGTCTTTTTATATATACAGACAATGTATTGTCATCAACAAACTTCATATCTATGTCCCATAATATTTCTAGAAGTTTTGCTCTTGTTAAAACCTGATGAGGTTTTCCCATAAATGTATGCAAGAGCTTATACTCCATGTTTGTCAGTAATACTTCTTCTTCATTCACATAAACCTGATGCTCCAATATATAAACCGTTATATCACCACTAGACCACTTTACCATTTGCTCTTCGTTAATTCCTTTTCTCCTTAAAACTGCATTTAGTCTCGAAATCAATTCTCTTATCCTAAAAGGTTTGATAATGTAATCATCACCACCAATATCTAAGCCCATTACAATATTCACCTCCTCATCACAGGCCGTAAGAAATATGATTGGTATATCACTCTTTGACCTGATCTCCTTGCAAAAATCATAACCTGTACCATCAGGAAGCATAATATCCAATAGAACTAAATCATACACTTCTTTACCAATTTCTTCCCTGGCTTTTCCAAGACTGTTTGCAATAGTAGCCGTAAAGTTCTCATTATTTAACGCATATGTAGTTGCATAAGCCAGTCCACTATCATCTTCAACTAACAATATCTTTGTCATTCTTATACTCCTCCAGATTTATTATATTCTCAAGTTAGTTTCAATGGACACCTAGATCTATGTCTTTATTAATACTAAATTATAAAGACTTTTAGAAAACAAATAATTACTTTATTTGATTATTTTACCATTCAATTATTATATATCTTTATCATTAGTAAATCAAATAATATATTTAAAATTATTAATCCTATTATCGTTTTTCAGTTGAATTAGATATTAGATTATTAAGCAATCGAAATAACTCACTTGAAATATTAATTCCTAAATATACTCCTCATTAATTAAGATAGAAACAAAAATAAGGCCATTGACAAACTGTCAACAGCCACTATCAAAGCTACCTACTTCTCTTCAGCCCAGTATAGAATCCTCTCAAGGGTATTCTCTCTTAAGAAATCAATAGCCTCGAAGTCCATATTTGGAATATAGTATCTTTCCATTTGATCATGGAGTTTTTTAGCTCTTCCTACATTTTTCACAGCTAGATTAATTAGCTCATCGAACTTTTCTTTGTCTAATATTAATTCCTCTTCCCTTACCTTGATGAGCCCCTGATTTAAGCACTGATCTAGATCATGAACCTTCTTCACATTCTCAAATCTGTCGGAGGTAGTTACAGCTACATTAATATCCTTAATAACTACATTATCGATTTGCTCAGGAATAAAGTGATTATGGAATACCTCTACATCATGGCCCTTCTCAATAGCCAGCTTTGCTACCTTATCAAGTATCTCTGATTTTCCAATATCATATTTACCCTTAAGTACATATACCTTTTCATTAGGCTCAATCAATGTTTCCAAGTAGTCCTTTACACCATCAGGTGTTATAGCACTACTGAATAGATGTCTTTCCTTACCTAAAGTATCACTATACTTGTTATCAGTAAATATCTCATTAATAAGTTCTCCAGCTAGCCTATTTACCCTTGCAAAGTCCGTTGCTTCATCAAGGTTTTTCTTTATGTTATCATATATCCCCTTAGCACCATCCAAGAATCCATAAGCCCTTCTAAATAGCCTTCCAACCTCAGTATTATCCTTTATAATAAGGTCCTTGTTTTTCATCATAGCTTCCTCATCCCAGTAATCTCCAAGATGAATTATCTCATCCACGCCACCTGGGTTTTTAGGATCTACTACATGGGGTGCTGTACCATCAATAAGAGCTACTCCAACCACTGGGAATACTACACCATCAACAGAATTATTATCAGAGGAACAATGGTGATACTCTACATCAAATCCCTTATTAAGCATATCCGATCCAAGCTTCTTCATAAAAGAAGATTTTCCAACCCCCGGGCCACCCTTTATAACCATAATTCTCTTAGCACTTTGCTGATCAAGAATGTGGTCATAAAATGAATAAAAGCCCTTGTATGTATTTCCTCCAGGATATACTCTTCTCACATTACCATCTTTGCCCATATTGCTACCAACTCCTTAATTCGCATATTTTATAGGTATCTTTATATGTATATTCCTATGGGCTTGGGTAATATAAGGAGAAGTTGTTCAATTCGGGAAATTTTTCAGTTGATGCTAAAAAAATTTTAACCTAACTCTCTCCAACTCTATTTAAATATATTTCTGCTATGTATATTTGCTTTTTGTTTCTTTCTTTGTTTATTTCGTTAAGTCTTTTCATAATTTGTTGTTCTTCTTCGTTAAGTTTTAGGATGTCGTTGTTGTATTTTTGTATGGAGTGGTTGATTTTATGATTTGGGGTCATTTTATCAGCTCCTTCGTGGTGATACTTTAATAGTATTTTGATTTTTTAAATATGATTATAGTAAAAAGTTATTTTGAAGTTTTCATAGTGTCTTTTTGACACGTAACATCTAAAAAAATATCATCATTTTGATAATCTAAAATTTTCTTTATTTTTGTAGCAACATTAAACGAGGGATTTTTATACCCTAACTCAATATTTGTATATGTAGATCTTTTAATTCCAATTAAACTTGCAATTTGCATTTGAGTCAGCTCTTTTTTTAGTCTATGTTCCTTTAATTTCTCTCGCACCTAACCACCTCCATTTCATACCATAAAAGGATATTTATACATAAATTATAGTGTCTTTTAGGCACCAAGTCAAGCATATTTGTAGATTTTTATACTGGAATTGTTCTTTTTAGACACCTATGTTTATTTAAGGAACATTTCGTATTAAAATAGTATCTTAAGGAGGTTTTAGAATGACATTTGGTAAGCGCTTAAGAGAATTAAGAGAAGAGAGAGGATTAAAACAACATGAAATTGCTGATATTTTAGGAGTTGGCCGTCCAACTATTGCAGGTTATGAAACTAAAGGCAAACAGGCAGATCATGATAAATTAAAAATGCTAGCAGATTGCTTTAATGTGTCTATTGATTACCTCCTAAGTAGAACAGATGTAAAAAATCCTGATGATCATGAAATAGAAACCAAATCTTCCTGTAACCTTGATGTTACTGGCCTTCCTGATGAGGCTATTGAGGAAATCGAGAAATATATTGAGCTTATAAAGTTGAAATACAAGCAAGATGACAGCCATGAAAAGTAATTGTTAGCTCAAATTCATTTATTGAATTTGGGCGTTTTTTATGCTTCTGATATTAATATTATCTTTGAATGGATTATGGAAAATTTTTTTCTCATTACCTGACTTAAATTGTAGAATGAAAAAACACCTAATTTAGATTAACTTAATACAAAACATAAAAGAGGACTACTTTAGCCCCCTTCATTAGTTAAGTTCAGTTTTAGTATAGTACCATGCTAAAATGTTTATATCTTTAGCTTTACATTATATGGATAATTGGAAGTTGGATATCTAAATTGAGTCGCTGCTATTAACCATAAACGGAGCCCCTGAAAAATTACCTAACCTTGATAATCCAACTGAAACGGGATATATTATTCAATCAATTACATAACAATTCACATTCTCTTGACCACTAAAAATTAGACATTGTGTATTTGTACATCAATGGCAGTATCTTCGCTCCTAACCTCATAGCGTTTTTCTGGTTTGCCGTAAACGTTTACCAGTTGATGGCTCGTTGAAAACGAGTTATCCTCAAGGTACCGCTCATTATTAAAAATCAATTCTTCAATAAAATGCGTGTGCATTTCAGTGTAACTAACCTGTTCTTTACACAGTTGTTCAATTCTCTTGACCAACGTAAGGTTGCTCACGTTTTCTGTTTCATCATCAGGCATAATAACAAACAAGTAATCTCGTGCACGGCTGACAGAAACATTTACGATATTACGCTTGTTAAGGAACATTTCTTTTGACGATGAAATAGCGGGTGGTGGATTGAATACAACAATTATAATATCGCATTCATCACCTTGGAATCCGTGGATAGTGCCTACTTGCACGTCTACTCTTTTTGGGGTTTCTACCGATGACATCAGCTTATCAATTAAGTCCGCCTGTGCGCGATATGGCGCAATTATACCGATTCTGAAAAACTCATTACCATTTGCCAATTCTATCCGAGAGGATAGGTCTTTAGCGAATTCAAAAGCAAACATCGCAGAATATACCTGATAAGTACTCTTTCCCTGTAACCGTTTTGGCCGATAAATGCTCTCATATTTTCTAACAGGAAACTTTATGATATTTAAAGGCTTTACAGCAATGAAATCCTAAATTCTTAACTTCCTCTGGCTGTCTGTGGTGCGGTTATGACACAATACGCCATCGTAAGTAAAACGGCTGAATACTTCTCCAATTGCGGGTACGCTTCTGTATTGTGTGGTTAAGAGTTCAACATGGTATTGATGTGGAATCGTTGTTGGCTGCGTAAACGAACTGAGTTCCACCATTGTATAAATGTTCTCGTTTTTCCAAAGGTCAACCGAAGTAATCGGTTCAATTTGAAAAGGGTCACCCGCAATTATGAACTTTTGTGGTGTCTTTTTATATAGCGGGAAAATGATATTCACAAGGGGGATCATTGAGGCTTCGTCAATAACAATACAATCCCATTTGAGCGCATTTAAATGAAGCCGCGTATTTTCGTGCGGCATAAAATAATCATACGGAAACCGTGCGATTGTCGTAACAGTCACATTCCTCGGAAAAGTTCGAATATCAAACGTTTTGTCGCGATAAACGCCGCTTTGCTCAATGGCATAGTCATTAGTCGCGCCGAAACGGACAAGCCAGTTATTGTAACTCGTATCCTGACCCATAATTTCCATAACACGACTGACAAGCACATCAGCCGCCTTGTTTGTCGGTGTCAGAACCAAAACTTTCAGGTCTTCTGGTTTTCGCATAATCGGGAGCAGGACCTCCCTCGCTAAGTGGGTTGTTTTACCTGTGCCGGGCGGTCCAAAAATGAACGCGATATTTTCGCACAAGTTCTTCTGTAAATTGTAATCATCGTCAAGTACCAGCCGATTAAACTGCTTTCGGAGTTCTTCCAAAAGGAAAACAGGATTTTTTGCTTCAATTTTCGCTTCAGTAACAAGGGATAAATCGATACCGTCAATCTCCGCATTTGTTTTCAGTTTTGCCCTCAATGTGTATGATTTGACATTGACAACTTCAACCGCTACGGTTTTCGTTTGATTACCATAGTGCAAGACGAGCGGAATATCCGCAAGATCTTCCATTAACTGCGGAATATAACGGTTCGGGTGTTTCAAAATAAGGATTCGCGATGTTCCAGTTTCGCGCTCCACTTTAGCGAAACTAATTGATATTTCTTTGCTGTTTGCATTACTCTCTCCACTGTTAAGTGTTTCCAGTTCAAGCAGTGCTTTGAACCATCCAAAGGAGTATTTCTCACATCTCAACGCTAGCTCTTGCAATTCCTCAAAATAAGCGATTTTTTGAATTTCGTTTGCACTTCGTTGCTTCGCTTGTTCAATTTTCTTGCTGTAATCAACTGGCAGTTTTGTATATTCGTCTTCATCAGAGACTAACAAGTCTTCAGTATCGTCACTATTCTGATTTTCAATTGGAGCGCGCGAATAAACCGCCCGTTTTGTAACTTCTTTCGCCACGCGAGAAACGGTTGAGTTTATCAAAACCTCTATACTTTCAGAATCGTCCTCATTTGTGGATGATACGGCAGATATAGGGCTTTCTGTATGCGAGTGGATATTCTGTTTTTTTAACCGCCGTTGTTGAAGAAAAAGGTCTAATTCTTCAGGGGATATATCCTCAGCCTCGATTTTGTTAGCAAGTTCAATTTTGCGACGTTGCTCGTCCGTAAGGTTATCAGTTTCGCCCTCGATGACTTCTTCTTGAATACCCAAAAATTGAAGAAGCTCTTGCGCCCCTTCACTTGTGGTATTATACAACGGCGAAAGAGTCTGTAAAGTCAGTTTATCGGCAGAAACGAATTCATTATCAGAATTAAGCAACCACGATTTTGTGCGCAAACGAATAGAGTCACTTGAATCAAAGCGGTCGCATCGTGCAAAGTAATAAAAATACCTATAATCACCACAAAGAATTCTATCAAGGCTTTGCCAACGTGAGCACTTTGAAGTGATAATTTCTAGTAATTGCTCCCACAGTACGAGTGACAAATCACTATCATGAGAATCAATAATAAATTCTATTATTTCTTTACAACCGTCAAGATAATGTTCTGTCCACTTTTTATATCCACTTGAATACTCCCAATTAGTTCTTATTTGATGTGCTTCTTGATAATTCAGTTCACGCTCTACTACATTCGGCTCGTTTCTCACGCCGAGTTCATTCAAAAATATGATTAGATACTTTTCATTGCTTTTGCCGACAAGTGACTTGTACCTATCTAATTCTACAAACCGAGTATTCGACTTTGATTTGAAGTATTTCAATAAATCTTCGGTCGGCAGGTAAAGTTCACTCGCCTTGCCACGATAAACTACATCATCGTCAGCAGAGCGATAACTGACAAACTTGTAGTCTTTAATTAGTTCAATGTACTCATCAACTTCTGTTTGGGGACATTCTTTGTAATATTTAAAGAATTTGAGAAAATGTGGGGCAGTATCTATCGCTTTCACGTCCTGATATCGGGGCAAAATAATATTATAAATCTCGTCGCGAAGCGAGGGCTTTTTAATTCCGAGTTGCCCGATGAACTCAATAGTATCATCATTTTCTAGTAAGGTAGCATTGACAGTTTCATAGCCGCTGACATCATCCGACGGTAGAAACAATATAGCTTGCCCGTTCGAGTCGAAAGCGGATACAGCTTTACTATCCTGATTAAGGAAAATCGGTTTTGTCTTTATCAGCTTTGTACGCCCGCTTGTTTCGGCAACATACTTATATAACTTCTGCAACCATTCAATGGGTTGCGCTTTAATAAATTCGCTTGTTATTCTACCTATTAGTTTATCTTCGTTAAACCAATCTTGAGTGATTGAATCAATATAATCAGAGAGCTCTCGATTTGTACGCAAAGTCTCCTGTCTACCGAAAGAAGTAAAAGCCCACTTGGCGTTTTCGTTATCGATAAGAAATGCTAATTGATTATTAGAAAACACTTCGGGTATTTGAGGCACAAAAGCCCAATATGCGTTCTTACACGCAACAAAGCCGTCCGAGCTGGGCAATAATTGCTCATTACTTAATTTTTCTTTGATGGCAATATAGAATGGCTTAAATGATATCTTACTTCTGTCATTAACATCGTTAAATGAATATTCATTATAAGGGATAATATCAAAAACATTGCCATCAATCAGATTGATTCCCTGCGCTTGCCCTATTTCCTTGAGATAAACAAGGCTGTCAGCTGCCAACTCCGCGAGTAGCGCAACCATCTTTTTGTTATGCGGGACAGCTGCCTTGATACCCTCAAGGCTATCCGTCAATAGGAAAGGAGCATGTATAATGAAATTCAGTCCTGTTACTTCTTTGGTAGGGAAAAACAAAAGGCAGGATAATTTGGGGACGACAAATGTCCGTCATCGTCTAAGAAAAAACCTACAGAGTATGTATTTCCATTTTCGCCCATGCGAGAAAACAGCCATAGCCTATCCTCGTACAGTTTGTTCCCAACATTTTGGGTAAGGGAAATAAGCTTTGCAACTGTATTATTAAATTCCTGTTTTTTCTCCACAGATTTATTATAAATTCCGAACACTCCAGGATATTCAAACGAAATATCCTGGAGATTGGTTAAAAATAAAACAGGATAAATCAACGAGTGAAGTTTGTCTGAAATGTCTGCAAAAGCCTCTTCTGGGCTTCTTTCATTGTGGTCAAATGGAAACACAAAAAGCGTTTCGTCTTGCCTCCTACCAATAAAATCATTTGTAATCTTGGTTGGCACAATAAATCTTTCAATTTTAAAGAAAACATCAGGGTCATAAATATGCGGCGTCGAAGTGTATTGAAACACAGCTTTGAAGCCTACTCCAAATTTACCTATTGAAGCGGCCGTTTTATTTGAATTGGCGATTGATGTGATTGCGTTGATATCGCCTAACTGTCCTAAAACAGTATCTTCATCCTAGGTTTCGGGATTGGACACAGAAAAACGTCTGGTACCGTTATGTGAAAAAACAAGTTTATCTTCGCACAATTTAAAACGAGCAGAAGTCGCTTTTGCGTCATCTGCATTTTGGAGCAACTCATAAATAAAGTGCGCTTGGTCAGAGTATTTCTCGACAACGCTGTTTTTTATGCCACGCATTGAGGGTTTTTCAAGTGTGTCTGCGCTCTCAGATCTATCTTTTAATAAAGCCTCAAAATGGCTTATTTCTTGCTTAGTCAATGTAGCTTCCCTCCCTTAATCATCAGCCCCCATCTCGCACTGTCCGATGACGGTTGCAACTGAGTATTCCATATTCTCCTTAGCATATTTTGTGAGTACTGATCTCTGATTTCAATAGTCTTACAATCTTCAGCTTCTTTCAGCGTTTTGCATCAGCAGTTTTGCACATTAAATTTCTGCTACTTCTTAAGTAACTTCCCATTGTTAATATCATAAACATACTATTTTAAGATATACATTATTAGTCTAACCGGTATATGGATAATGTGCAGTTAGACACATTAAAGATTACTTGTAATACGTATCACTATTTCACTGTAACTGCGGTTTTCATAGCAAAATAAATGAATTAAAAAAACCGTAACATTAATTCGTTGTCCTAGAAATATTACTTTTGAATCCCTCTAAGCAAGTGAACAAAATGATCTGCGCTATTAAGGTCTGTAACTTAAGGCTTTCTCTATATAACTTTCCATCTCCTCTGATTGCATAACTCTTTTATAATCGTATATTACTTGTTTCGCCCTAGCTTGAGTATGTGCCTCGCTATCTAATCCAAATACTTCAATACTTTTTTTCCTTTATCTGATAAATAAGAAATTAAGATCTGACACCCATTAGGTATCCAAATAAAATGTTCTTCAGGATCATCAAAGTAAGGATGAACTATATTGAATTCACATTTATTGTAGTTCATATCAACTGTATCTATAGTATTAGTTGTTCCTTTTTTTGAAAAGCCGTTACAATAACTACATGCTAACACCAAATTCTTAGGTGCAAACATAAATTGAGGATATTGGCTTCGTTTTCTCCCACCCTTAGGAGCAATATGTTCAATTTGGCTTCCACTAATTTCAGAGCCCCGAAAAGGTCA